>Ga0065721_10048959_pt1 | contig 56528 bp, 52 predicted proteins | sample Mesricmetagenome_FD_59108 | JGI IMG/M metagenome (GOLD analysis project Ga0065721, IMG submission 59108) | Mesophilic microbial community from rice straw/compost enrichment Sample: eDNA_1 v2 (version 2) | ecosystem: Engineered > Solid waste > Grass > Composting > Bioreactor | place: USA: Davis... | reverse complement strand
GCGCAGGCGGCTTCGCCTCGCGCTCGCGCTGCGCCGGTACGCGGCGGCATTCGCCGCTGGCCGCGCCGCCGCAGTGCAAGAGCAGTTCGCCGCGGTATCCGCCGCGGCGTGGAGCTTGCTTGGCCGCCGCATGATGGCGCGGCCGCCGCATCATACCGCGCGCGAATACGCGGACGCCGTATCGGCGTCGATGCCCGGCGCGCGCGCTGACGCCCTCCGGCGGTTCATCGCTTGGGACGATGCCGCCCGTTTCGGGCAGCGGGGCGACTGGCTTGCCCCGCCTCCGGAGGAGCTTGCCGCCGCGATGCATGCGCTGCTCGGCAAGCCCCGCAAATCTGTCCCGGCGGCTGCCGTGCAAGCCGCCGAATAATCCAAACCGGGCTGTCCCAAAAGTCATTTCTACAGCTTGAAGTTGGGAGCTGCATTGGATTTCATACAGCATAAATGTGGCTTTTTGCCCGGTGATTCATTCTACATTGGAGTGAGTACAGTGTAGTCACTCCAATTTGGACGTTAGCGGCCCATTCTTATCAATTTTGCTGGAGTGAATCCAACGTAGCTCCCGGAAATCCTCCTTATAGCTTGATTTCAGTGGAGGAAATCCAACGTAGTGAATATAGAGGGGATGTACCGGAAGTCATTAGAATGACAACGGGGCATCCCCTTTTTTTGCTTAGGGTACCTCAGGGATCTTAGCGGCGGGAAAAGAAGCCAGTTACTAAGGTGGTTAGGATCCCTGATCGACCTTAAAGCTGGCCGAATCCCGGATACTGACCAGACACTTTACTCCCCGTATGAATAGACTCCCCGCCAGTTGCCATGCTAATAAAATGGAAAACTACGACATGACTACGTACAGAAGGGGGATTTTCCATGATTAGAGGAGCAGCTGTTTTCGTAATTGGCTGTATGCTTGCGCTCGTTGCAGCAGGCTGCGGCAGTCATTCGGGGGTTGAACGGGATCAGGGCGGGGAGGCACAGCCTCAGCCAAATGCCTATTCCGATGAAGGAATGCCTATTCGAATCCAGGAAGATGCGGATGATGATACACCAGAGCTGGTAGACGGATCGGAAAAAGCGGTCCGCACGGAAGAGCCGCTGACGCTGGCGGAGCTCCGCGAGAAGTATAAAAGCACTTTTTTGCTGCAGGGCAGCTCCAAGGAAAAGCGCGTGGCGCTGACCTTTGACGACGGTCCGGACGAGACCTTCACGCCGCTGGTGCTGGATGAGCTCAAAAAGGCCGGCGTCAAAGCGACCTTTTTTGTTGTGGGCAACCGGATCGAAGCGAACCCGGATATTTTTCAGCGGATAGTGAATGAAGGACATGCGATTGGCAACCATTCCTACAGCCATCCGAATTATTTGAAGCTGTCCGACGAGAAGTTCAGAGAAGAAATCGAGACGACCGACAGGCTGATCAAGACGTATACCGGCCACCTTCCGTCGCTCGTAAGGCCTCCTTATGGCGGGGTCACTGAGAATCAGATTAACTGGCTGGCCAGCATGGAGAAAAAAATCATCAATTGGAATGTGGATTCCCTCGACTGGAAAGGACTTAGCGCCGATGAGGTATACACCAATATTATGGATGCAACCAAGAAAGGCAGTATTATTTTGCAGCATTCTGCTGGTGGTGAAGGAGAGGACCTGACAGGCACGGTGGAAGCGCTTGGACGGGTCATTGCCGCATTGAAAGAAAAGAATATGGAGCTTGTAACCGTACCGGATCTCATTCATTTGCAATAATGCCACCGAAATGTCGACAGAAATCGAGTTTTGCCCTGCTCTCCTACCTTGACTCGTCCGAAGGGCTATATATATAATTACTACATTAATTGAGGGAGGCTCGGTAATGAACAAGAATGAAATTATCATTGTACTCGACTTCGGGGGACAGTACAATCAGCTGATCGCACGCCGCATCCGCGACTTGGGCGTATACAGCGAATTGCTGCCATTTAACACGTCGGTAGAACGGATCCGTGAACTGCAGCCGAAAGGCATCGTATTCTCGGGAGGACCGGCAAGCGTTTATGAAGAGAAATCCCCATTGGTCGATCCGGCCATCTATGATCTGGGCGTGCCGATCTTTGGTATCTGCTACGGCATGCAAATGATGTCGCATCAGCTCGAAGGTAAAGTAGAGCGTGCGGGCAAACGCGAGTACGGTAAAGCGGAAGTGGACTTCGCGGAAGGCAGCCATCTGGCACAAGGCCTGGAAGCGCGTCAAACGGTATGGATGAGCCATAGCGATCTTGTAGTCGAGCCGCCTGCGGGCTTCCGCGTCGACGCAAGCACCGAGCATGCTCCAATCGCTGCTATGAGCAATCCTGACCGTAAATTCTATGCGGTACAATTCCATCCAGAGGTTCGTCACTCTGTATATGGCAACGAAATGATCCGTAACTTCCTGTACAACATTTGCGGCTGCGAAGGCAGCTGGACGATGGAATCTTTTATCGAAGATACCATTCAAGAAATCCGCGACCAAGTTGGCGACAAAAAAGTACTTTGCGCATTGTCCGGCGGTGTTGACTCCTCCGTTGTAGCGATCCTGCTTCACAAAGCAATCGGCGATCAACTGACTTGTATGTTCATCGACCACGGCCTGCTGCGTAAAGGCGAAGCAGAAGGCGTAATGGAAACCTTCGTTGGCAAGTTCGACATGAAGGTTGTGAAGATCGATGCGCGTGACCGCTTCATGGGCAAGCTGGCAGGCGTTGACGACCCTGAGCAAAAACGTAAAATTATCGGCAACGAATTTATTTACGTCTTCCAAGAAGAATCGGCGAAATTTGATGATTTCGAATTCCTGGCTCAAGGCACGCTCTACACGGATATCGTAGAGAGCGGTACGGCTACGGCCCAAACCATCAAATCTCATCACAACGTTGGCGGTCTGCCTGAGGACATCAAGTTCAAGCTCGTTGAGCCTCTTAAAGCACTGTTCAAGGACGAAGTTCGTAAAGTCGGCGAAGAATGCGGCTTGCCTGCAGAGATCGTATGGCGTCAGCCGTTCCCAGGTCCGGGTCTTGCTATTCGCGTACTGGGCGAAGTAACGGAAGAGAAGCTGCACATCGTTCGCGAATCCGATGCGATTCTGCGTGACGAGATCGCAAAAGCAGGTCTTGACCGCGAGATCTGGCAGTACTTCACGGCTCTGCCTGGCATGAAGTCCGTTGGCGTTATGGGTGACGCCCGTACTTACTCGTACACAGTAGGCATCCGCGCTGTAACGTCGATCGACGGCATGACAGCCGATTGGGCGCGTATCCCTTGGGACGTGCTCGAGAAAATCTCCGTTCGTATCGTCAACGAAGTAGACAACGTCAACCGTATCGTCTACGACGTAACGTCGAAGCCACCAGCGACTATCGAGTGGGAATAGGCCGAAGAAATTCAGTGTAGTAAATCGCTCAGAAGCCTTGATACATAAGGGTTTCCAGCGCAGAATGCATTGAAATCCAATGTACACCTGCAACAATAGAGTGCAAAAAATTACTCTCTTTTATTTGCGTTGTTTAGCAAATTGAAGGGAGTATTTTTTATGACAAAGATCAATGAACTGATTGACGATTTCAGGATAAACCAAGAAATCCAAGGCAGAGTAAAGAAGTACGTAGACCTGTGTATGTTTCGACTACACAGATGGGAAAGTTTTATTGGAAATGGATTGGGCATTACGGAAGTCGAGGATGTAACATCTCTCCACATCAAAAAGTACATACAAGATCGTCAAAGTGTCGGCAGCGAATCGAACAGTACGATCAATAACAACCTTGCAACGTTGAAAGTGTTCTTTCAGTATTTGGTGGACGAAGAATTCATTGACGAACAGGATAATCCTTTACGTAAGATTCGGAATCTTAAAGAAGAGAAGAAGGTCATTGTTACCTTCAATGACGATGAAGTGTCTAGAATAATTAATGATCTGAAGGAAGAAACATATTCTAATGTTCGTGATAAGCTGATTCTTATTGTTCTTTTTGATACAGGGATTCGTGTTTCTGAATTGTGCAGCATCAAGAACGTTGATGTTGCCAGAAGGCACATTCTTATTCATGGGAAAGGCTCAAAGCAGCGATTGGTCTATATCAGCAATATCATGCGAAAGTACATGAGAAAGTACGAGGAGTTGAAGCGGGAACGATTCAAGAAAAGGCTACAGGAGGAGGTGGAGGACTATTACTTCCTTGACCAATCCGCTGTGAAATTGTCTCGTTCCCGCATAAATAAGATTCTGAAAGAACATTGTACCAATGCTGGTGTTAGAAAAGAAGTTAGGTGTTCCCCGCATGATTGTCGTCATTATTTTGCTCAGAAGCAGCTACGGAACGGCATAGACGTATACAGCCTAAGCAGGCTGATGGGACATTTTGATACGCAAATAACATCAAAGTATTTAAGGGGCTTGGAACAGGATGATGTCTTGCAAATCGGACGTTTGCATAGCCCGTTGAATGGGCTGAAAATTAGACATGCTTCAACGGAGGGTAAGTATGTAGCCCGTAAAACGAGTATGGACACTGATTAACCTTTCAGAAGGCTTCCAGATACCCTGTATGCTTTTATAAAACCTTGTGAGTATGGAGTGGAGCGGAGAGGATTAACAAGCTGTTACAGGGCTTGCTGAGCAGGTCGATTTTTTCAGTCGGATTTTGAAGGCAGTTGCAATTGAGGATATGAAAAAATCCTCAATGTAAATAACTCATATATTATAAGGTTTTTCCTTTATTTGACATAATGATGATGTTGTGCTATAATAGGCTACATAGTCAAATCACATCGCTACAGTTTGATCATAGATTAAACCAAGAGGGAGCCTTAGGGCTTTCCTCTTTTTTGCGTTCAAAAAATCGGGGGAATATGAAATGGATATTAGACAAGAGTTAAGGATTCGCAGGTTTTCACTGAATATCAAGGTGAAGGAGATTGCTGATTATTTGGGTTGTTCTATTGGTCTAATCAGTAATTGGGAGCATGGTCGATCATTCATGGGTAAACAAAAGATAGAGAAATACAAAGAATATCTTGAAGTTAGGGAAGGAGGAGAATGATATGTCTTTATGCATAGCGCTAAATAATCCAAAGAATTTTGTCATTATAGCAAGCGACGGACGAATTTCAAAAGGTGGGGTTATCGTTCGAGATGACCATAGGAAGCTGACTTTGCTGACGGAGCGTATTTCCATCTTCATCAGCGGGGCGCAGGATTACTGCGAAGAATTGCGTTCGATGGTTGAAGCGCAGGTTAACCAGCAGACTAGCATTGAAGAAGTGAGCTTGATCGTTCAGAAGGCAAGCGTTGAAGTGCAGGAGCGCTTTGAAGAAGACTATCCTGATTACCTAGAAGTAATGCCAGGATTCGGAGCGCTGGCAACAGTCGTTGCTTATTTTGATGCTGCTAACGGCGTAAGCGGAATGATCGAATATGACGTTAGGGATGGCTTTATCCCTCACTACACTACAAGTTCGGAATTGAAGGTTCGTGGTGTCGAGCGTGAAAAGGTCTTCGCATATATGGGAAGCCAATTCGACCCAAGCAACATCATTGAAGGCGTATTCAGTACGTTCAAGTATATCAGCAGCCAAACCGATGATGTAGGCGGCACGATTACCTTGCACGTGATCAGCGCAAACGGTACGGACGCTTACGAATGGAGGGACTTGGGATGAATCTTGAAAAATATCGGCAGCTAAATCTAGGCGTAAACGTTCAGATGGGTGCAGGAGCAACATTGTCTTGGTCGCAAGTAACCAACCAGCCGACAGCGGCAGCGCTTGGCGGTCTGATGGCTAATTCTACAAGGCTGACTTACATCGACGGAAGCGGCGTGTATACTGGAACGCTACAGGCTGACCAAATCGTTGCAGGGAAGATCAAGGCAGATTTCATAGACACAACCAATCTTGCCGCTCAAAAGGTCTACCAGCAGGGTTATCCTGCGAACTACGTTCAAATGGGTGGCGCTTATGGAGATTTGCAGCTACATTACAACGGCACTAATTACTTCACGATCTATAACGGCATCGATCATGTATCGCTCATACATAATGGGAATACACGATTGACGTTTTCCGATGCGTCAAATGCAACCGTTGCCGATGGCACTTGGGACTTTTCAAACGCTATCGTCAAAGGCTTTACGGCAGTATTCGGGTGAGCAGTCGAACATATAAGGAGGGATAATTAACATGGTTAACAATAGGGAATATTTCATTTGTTACAGCACGAACGTGTTCAAGTTCCTGAAGCTAGATAACAAAATCAATTACATTTGTTACGGATTACATGAAAAGACGCTTCAGAAGTTTTGGCTATTCAAGATCGATAGCGAATTGAAAGCAGCATTAGACAAGTACAAGCAGAATGGTATTGAAAAGGGCTTGGTGAAGGAATAAGCCCTTTCATTTTACTGGATTTTTAGAGATTAGTTAATTCAAAGGGAGAAGTGGAAAGTATGGAAAACACAGAGAAGAAGACGACGAAAAATTATGTACCAATGCCTATGGGCTTATTTAATCATGAAGATAAAAGCAAATACATTACGCATAGTAATGATTACGCTTTCAATTTATGTTTTGAAATTGCGAAGATGGCACAACATCTTTGGACGTTTGGAACAGCGGTGACGAATGTTGCATTTCTTAGCGAATTACCGACATTGACGATGGGGATTGCAGACAAATCTAATCGTAGAACAAAGATCAAGCAAGTGTTGTCCTTTATGGTTAAGGGCAAGTATATGAAGATCACTCCAAGCAAATTCAGCAACGACACGATTATTTCTATTGAGGTCATGAAGCCTTGGGAAGCTAAGGATGACGGCAGCAAAGCTTATAATCGATATGTCGAAGTTAATCAGGAGTTCTACGATTCCTGTCTTGGAAATCCAAGATTCTTCAGAGCCTTGATCTATGCCGAACATCGTATGTTCAGAGGACAGGAGAACGAAGGCACATGGATTATGCATAACGACGAATGGTCAAATGCGCTGGACTTGAAAAGCAGAAGCGACATTAACGATCTTACCGCTGAAATGCATGCCTTGAACATCATGGATAAGATTCAAGGACAGAAATACACTGACGAGAATGGACAAATCAGAGATGAAGGCAGCAGGTATCATCCTGTCAGCGGTAGAGTTCGTGAGAAGCGCTTGGAGAAAGTAGCAGCCCAAGAGAAAGGCGAGACGCTTGAACATAGCCATAAGCGGAATATGGCGCAAGCTGAAGCGATGCTTGAAGTGACAGATGAGCGTGTTTTTAATACGAACTTGTTCGATCTTAATGTAAAGCTGAACGATTACGATATGTACATATTTGTAGACACCACTTGTGAAGTAACAAAGGCATTCGTTGAGAATCGCCGCCTGATACCACTGGAGAAGTCGAAGGCTGGTTTGCGTCAAGCGTTTATTGACAAGGGTTTTAGAGAGAAGAAGAAGCGTGAGGGTGCAGCGGCAGCTAGAGCGGCAACGGAAGCAATGAGCCAATGCTATTCAGAACCTCCAACAGAGGGCTATGACCATGCGGCAGCCTTTGCACGTAAACAAGCTAATATGAAGAAGCAGGAAGAAGATAAAAGAGCGGTAATGATAGAGGAATCAAGAATTGCGCTTTCATCTTAGTGGTGATGAAAGCGACGATTTTCCGTCTTAATACAAATGACTTGTGGGTAGTCACTGGCTGCTTATATTTATCCGACCTGAATGGGATTTCCCATCTAGGTCGGACAGGGGTAGTCCGTTTCAAATGAGAATCATCATCCGTATCGGACAGGGGTGGTCCGAATGAAATGCCTTTTCCCATCGAGGTCGGACAGTAGAGACAAGATCACTAAGAGAGACAAAAACAAGACTAGAGAGGGCGTTGGTTTGTTTTCGCTTACGCTCCCTGAAGGTCAAAACCAGTCGCTTCGCTCCTCGTGCCGCAAGCGGCAATCTGCTAATACATGATCTGACTTGCTGTCTGAAAGAAACCAATCCTATGGTGCGGTAATTTAACTATCGTTCCTAGTTAGAATTCTTTAATTGTTTATAATAAGAGCAAGTTTTTGGGATTAATAATCATCATCGTCGTCATCATTTGACCATATACTGATCAATTCAGCCACTGATATAAGTCCATTCTTAAAGTTATCAATATTAGCCATCACTTCACTTCTTGGTATGATTCCATCGTTAACCGCATCTTGCAATCGATCCATTTCATCTTCTGTCAATCCCCAATCGTTTTTACTCATTTTTTCTCCTCCTAGTAAGGGTTTTGATACATATTTTTTCAATACATAAATTTTACCATGTATTTATATTGATTGGTTGTACTTAATCTGCCCGTTACTTTAATAATGTAAAGACCATTCCATCGTACCTGTTTCCGTATTAAGCACAAACTGCTTACAACCACAGAAGACCTCTACAGGAATTGGCTTCGCAGCGTAAGGATTATGGAAAATCTTAAAGCTGTAGTAAATCCACTTATCAAGCCCTTGCCTACCTGAATCTACTTACAATGAACTTAATATATCTCCATCAACTTCGATCTTTGCTTTAATAAAGTCCTCATATATTCCTGAAAATAAATCCAGTAACCTCTTAACTGAAGGTCTATTATTACGATCATGCTCTAACATTGATATAATTGTAGTTCGAACCCGTTTACCATATTGCCCCTTTATTTCTTTGATTGGCTTTAGTTTAATAGGAGCAAATATACTCTCAGAAAATTCCAATGGGTTTTCACCTGTAAACATTTCAGCAATGACTAAACCCAGTTGATATATGTCAGTTCGTAAGTCCAATGCTCTTTCTCCGTTTGCAAATTGTATTAAATCTGGGGTTCTGTAATATTTCGGCATAGCTACATAACCTATAAATTCAGATAAAGTGCCAGATGCCCCTTGAACAAACAATTCTCTGTCGTCCTCGTCAATCACATTATCTATGTCCTTAATCTCTTTTATTAAGCCAAAATCACCTAATATAGCCATAGAACCATCAATAAATATGTTTTGTGGTTTAATATCTCTATGTATTATTTTGCTTTCACTTAGGAACTTGATCGCAGATAAAAGTTGCATAGTATAAATCAAACTTTTTTGAAATGAAATCCCATTTTTTATTTCGTCTTCTAATGTTAATGGCATATACTTCGTAATAACGAAAGGAAAGTTGTAACTCTCAGGAAGAAAGATTCCGTCATCAATATGACCTAGTATTGATGGATGATTTTGCTTTTTAAGAAACTTCACTTCCTCTGCGAATCTTTTTCTTCTTTCAAGAGATGAAATTCGATAAAACACTTTCAATGCAAAATGCTGTCCTCTATATATTCCACCAGTACATAATACGTAAAAGGTAATTCCATTCCCGCCTTTACCAATCATTTGAATATTTTTATACCATGCACTATTATTAGAATTTATTGATTTAAATGGATCGAGGTAAAAGCCATCTTTCGGCTTTGAGTCAGGATGAAATTGAATGGTTGGTGTAGATTTAATATTCATCTTTTATCTCCTTTTATCATTTCTTTTGCCTAACATCTATATCAGCGAACTTTACAACGACTTAAACATTCGTGAAGTGGTTATATTATCCTGCTCGTTAGTTCAACGGCATTTTCAGTCCTTAGAGGATCGCCATGTATTTATCGAATTCAAAGGGGCAGTTGACACTCCATCGCTTGTTACGGTAAGGAAGTAGGTAAATCTTCAAGGTCATCTACCCTCGATAGACGTAAGCGTAGGTTGCTGCTTAGATACTGTTCACCATATAGTCTAATGATGTTATCCACGTTATTCACGCTCCTTATTGCTTGGTGTATGGCAACAGCAGACTGCTGCTTGTAAAGAATATCGTTAGGTTTATTACTTTAACCAGTGATTAATACAAATAAAATAGGCATATTCACGTTAAGTTTTTAACGGTAGCTGGTGATTATGCCTTGGTTATATGAAACTGATATTTTATGTAATACGATTAGAACTGATATCCTTACTCTGCTTCTATTTGTACAAGAAGACTGTCTTCGTTATTATAAGCACTTTCTGCACAACAAGACTTGCAGCATGGGACAGAATCTTTATCTAAGTCCTTTAAGGATAAGACAAAGCTAGTGGTTTTCTTTTGGCATACTACACATGGGAGCCCTTCGACATGTTTAAATGCAACGTGATTTATTTTGTTCTCAATCTTCATGTTAAGCTGGTCTTCTTCAGAAAGAATTCTTGTATCATATCCCATGTCTGCACGAACTGTCGCAACAAATTCGTTACACTTGGGACAGTTAATATCTTCATTATCCTTGAACCCACGTTGAATAAAAGCCTTCACTTCGAAATTGCATCCACATTCGCATTTCAGATAACTGTATTCTACTTCCCTACTCATGATAATTCGCCCACCTTTTAGTAATATAAAGCAATATTAAACTTATCTTCGGGCTTGCCAATTAACATGCAATCTAGCCTATGCCCTCTTACATCGGGAGAAAGCACCTGTTGTGACTGAAACGCCACATCGTAAGATATTTCCAAGTCCTTGGTTTTAGAGCCATTTTTAAGAAGGAAAGGGAAGTAATCCACTTTACTTTGATCATAAAGCGGATGCTGTCCTCTTCCTGTTCCGAGTTGAATTATCTGTGAAAAGTAATCAAAGGAGTTAAACCAGCCTAATATCAATGCACTCTTATGCTTCTTACCAGTCTTTATATCATTAACAAGCCAATCAAAGTCGCTTTTTAGTTGAACCCATGGAAGACTGTTTGAGGTGCTTGTTTTGTTAGATGAAAGGAAATTGCGTAAGAATTTAAGTTCTATTCTGAAGTCTTTTTCCTTTATGAAGATATCTGATCTAGGAAGATCGCCCTTTTTTTCTTTGTTTTCAAAATAAGCCATATGTCGGAATGGCATTCCGACCCTAAATGCCAAGTCTGCTTCAGTGAATTCTTCGTTTGCAATTCGCTTTAGTAGTTCTTTTTCTACATACTTGAATTGAAGGTTAAATTCGTCAATGATAAATAAGCATGTCGAGATAAGGTACTGATCGATGCTTGGCATTTTTTGCATTGGGCTTTCACACCTCTCTTATTTGGTATCTAACGTTGATGATCGTAGCAGAAGATGCGACCATTGAAGCGCTTCGGATTCGATTGGCAATATTCCTTAACCTTGTTGGTTACAGGTTTACCGCATCTAGCACAGATAAACAGATCATCAACGTGCCTATGGGAAGCTAGATCAGTAGAAGCAACTGCTCCATCAACAGGTTCATGCTCGTTCACCTTTATCGTTTGTGCTGCATTGACCTTCGACATCTGCTCTAAAAGAACCTCTCTGTCCCACAGCTTGACGCCAAGACGTTTAGCACCTTCCCTCGCTTGCTCTGTGAAGCCGCTGTTGGTTACAACCCATGCTTCGTGGCAGCCATAAATATCCTTGCTCGTATAAGCTTGCTGAATCGCTTCATAACCCACATTCTTCTTCCAGCGCTTGGCTTGTACAACGACCTTCTTCGTTGCTGACGATAGAATAAGATCAGCGCCATAGTCACCTTTGCCACCAGTTCGCTTCACCTGCCAGCCCTGACGTTTGAAGAATTGTTCAAGATAGCGCTCGAACATCGTACCAGACATCTTGTCGATTTCGTTGATGTTGGCTTTCCTTAGTTTCTCCTGCACGTAGTAGATGCGAAAGCCAATACTTGCGGCAAGCACGACGATGATGAATAAAAGAAGGGGATTCAGCCAAGCACCACCGATAGATGTACCATACTTACTGAAGGTGATGTTGAAGGCGAGCAGAAAGGCACAGCCAAATGCAAGCTGCAATGCAATATCTACGAAAGTGGGGTCTTTCTTGCGTCTACTAGCCAAATTTTTCACCTCTATTCAACTGGAATATGTTAGGATATACATAGGTCATTATAACTACTTCTTGTCACTTGTGGAATAATTTAATTAAGAATGTTGATAGATTTAGGAGATTGATGTTAATGAATAAGTACGGCGAGGTAGCAGTAAGTGCAGTCCACTCTATTGTGAGTGGAATAGGCGTTGACCCTCTGAATGCATGGAGAATAGCAGCTTCAGAAGCATTTGGTGAAGGGACTTGGGCGCAGCGAAAAGGATGTCCTAAGAATGCCTTCCTTGGCTTATGTGAAGTAGGTTTGGTACAGGGTATTCCGAGTGGAAGTTATACCGAAAAAAGCGGTTCAACAAAGAATAAAGGCTATGCAGTTCAAGCTATTGAGGTGTTAAAGGTCAGACCTGAATTATGAGAAGACAAGCTTGGTCTATGGAGAGCGGTTATGCAAGGCAAAGAGATGTCTCATAATTCGCAGATGGATGTAGTGCTAGCACTTTGGAATAACAACCTGATTGATTATTCCTAACAGATGAACAAGGGGGAAGAATATGAAATCAGCTTCGGTTCCATTTAACGATACAATATTGACAACTGTAGCCAAAATGATTGATGACGCACTTTTAGATATAAAGAGAGAGCCAAGCCATTCGGAAATCGATTTCCTTATTGCTCAGGCAAACCTAACCCATGCAGACCCTAAGGCGATGGGGCAGAATGTTGGTAAATTCAAACGTGTACGTGCTGTACTATACTGGGCGCTTGAAAACGATATTCAAGCTGGGGAGAAACTTATTAAAAGGTTAATCGATACAATTCGTGGTTGTGGAGGATTTAGAGCGGATTCAAGTAATTACGTAGGCAAAGAAGTGATTGAAAATGCAATCGAAGCATTTCACTCTGAGGGGTATGTTCTTACCCTTAATGGAGAAATTCAACCTGCAGTCCTTGAAAGTTTATCAGAAAAAGAAATGACAGAAGCGTTACAAGCTTATGTTCGGAGGGCGAGGAAGGGTTCAACAGATGCGGCACTGTTAGCAGGAACAGGGAAAGACCTAATGGAAGCAGTTTCGAAGCATATATTGAATGTGAAGTGGGGGCAGGCTAGTTCAAACCAAAGCTTTCCTTTTTTACTAGGTCAGGCATTCAGCGCTCTTGACATGGCTACACCTCAGTTGAAAGTTGAACCAAACGAGTCCTATATGAAGCGGTATGAAAGATCATTATACGAGTTGGGATGTTCTGTGAATGCAATTCGAAACAAAGAAGGCACAGGGCATGGACGTATCTTTCTGCCGAGCATAACGGAAGCAGAAGCAACTAATGCAATTCAAGCCATTGGTATCATAGCTGATTATATGTTAATGAAATTGCAAGATTGATAGTATATTCGACTGCATATTATGCATTAAGAATTGACTTGTTGATAACAAGGTAAGCTAGGTATGTAGCGTCGCAAAATTGGTCTTTTACGACATTGATGATTTTAAGGTGCAAAATCCCAACTGAACTATGAATTTTTATACATGTCTAAGTTTATTTATAAGTAGTGATAAAAGCCTTCTAGGGAGGGCTTTTTTATTTGTATCCAAAGGGGCGGGGTGGATAATAGTCATGAAAACAAAGTGGATTTCAATAAAGGGGTAGGCACTACAGCAGCACGAAGGAGAGTTTATTTTATTTAACGCCTGGTTAGCAACAGCCCACGAAGAATCTTCGAAGAGCTGTGTTTGATGCTTCTAGTAATAGCGCTTTTGTATATTAAGAATTGGTCTAAGCACATTGATTAAAAACAACTCATAAATCAATCGATCAGTGTCAAAAGGTACAAAGAACCCTTTTATTGTGTAGTTATCGTCGTAAAGGGTGTACCAAACCTTGTGATGGGTTAACAACCTCGTGCGAAGCGTATATGATTGACCTATGTAGAGCAGTTTCGTACCTTCATATACACAGTAGACAATACCACCTTTAAAGAGGTCAACATTAAACCCAATTCTAGAACCATCAGTAATGAAATGAAACTGTGGTATAGAAAGTGATAGGATATTAAGTGGAGAAGTGTTTTTTGCTTGGATGCATTCATCATGAAGTCCCACTTTGGTATCCTCATCTGCTCCTATAATGATCTCCTTGACTGAAACAGTCTGATGACGACCTGAATCTTTAGATTTCAGATACCATTCATCCTCATCTTCACTATCATGTGGAAGATTTCTCATATAATTAATATCATCTGTCATAGCGTTACCTCCTATTTCTTTCTACTTTTTTGAATCAGTAAATATGTTCCATACACTAACAATGTAAAGATGCATCCAAGAATGAAGGAGATGCTTGGCATTGTTATCACCACCTTTCATTATCGACTGGGTGGCTATTTACCAATGACCCTTCTTGCGGCTTTGTGCGAAGCTTTGTAGAATATGTTCGATCTCTTTCGTTCCTTGTCTAAATATTCTACGGTAATGTCCATTAATGGGTAGCCTTTACGAAGTTCGGTAAGTAGATTTCGAATCTCGTTGGCAACAACATTAAAATGATGCTTCCGAAACGTGATAGAGTCATTCTGAATGTTCGTGATTAGATTCAGGTCGCTATACAGAATGACACTTCTTGGTCGTTCAAGAAACATACGGTACTCTGACAGTATTTCAGGTAATATTCCCAAACAATAAGTTACGGCAAGCATCTCACCGTAGATTGCTTGGTTATTGCTTTCATTGTCGAAATACTGCTTCCTTGCTTTAACGAATGATTGTCCCTTGCCAACAAAACATCCAGCTAGTCCAGCGATATTGCTTCCTAATATTGCAGAATAGTCGGAGTATACTGAGATGGTTTGAGGGGCGTGCAGTATTTCGTTCATCTTAACGAGCCGTTCCTTTGTTATACGTTGAAACGGATAGCTGGAATTCATAAGATGTATAGTTCGTGATCTTATATTGTTCACCTCCTTTTCAATATAATGGTAGGTTATACAACTAAAGAAGAAAAGGGGGGGAGCATAAGATATAATAAAAAACTAAAAAATATTTTTCGGGCTGCTGATTTGGATTGATGTTGTGGTTGACATAACGTTACACTAAGGCTGAGAATGGTTGAAAAAACAGCTTTCACCAGCTACAATTGATATACGAAAATAACGCAATAATTGAATAGTAATTTACTCTATTGTTGACTATGCTCGGTGTCGCCAGATTTTCGACAAGAACCCGAAAACCCGTATCCCTTGGGACGTGCTCGAGAAAATCTCCGTTCGTATCGTTAACGAAGTGGACAACGTTAACCGTATCGTCTACGACGTAACGTCCAAGCCACCAGCGACTATCGAGTGGGAATAGGTTTTTGTATTTCGCAACTTTCAACAACATTGCGAAAAGCCTTGTATTACAACGTTTCTTGAGTCTTTTCTAACTCACATCTTTTCATGATGTGATGTAAGTTTTCGTGTGTAGGCAAAACTTTTGTACCACATATTTACCTAAACAAAGCCCTTGCCATAATCGGCAAGGGCTTTGTTTTTTTTGTTATGTTCAACTCCAATGTTGATTTATAGAAACAGTTTGTTGAATAAGGCGTTTTATTGAACTAACGTTTCCGTTAGCCATCTATGCCCCTGCCGGGGCACCACAGAATAATGAAAATTTTGATGCGGCGTTTTATACTATTCTTACGGCTGGTGAGGAGTAGATACAAGATTTTTCATTTCCACTGTCAAAAACACGAAAAGCCCTCTTGCAAGGGCTTTTTTTAATCAATTATTAAAATGGCTTAACGACCATAAGCGCCAATATGGCAATCATCAGCAGCTGTGCTGCTGCCTCAATGGGTACGATCTTTTTTATCAATAATCTGAATTCGGCGGGTATTTCCTTGCTCTGGTCCTGGCTTTCGGCAGTAAGCTTAAAGATCTTCTTCACACGCGGCTCAATCCATCCATCGATCATGACGACCATGGAGAGCGATAACAGTATGGCTGTATTGAGCCATAATTGGGATAATCCCATCTTGGTTATGATCATAAGGCAGACACCGGTTAAAATGAGTACGGTTCCGCCGATCTTGAGTATAATGATAAGTTTGGACGTCACCCCTAAAGCGAAGTGCAATTGGCCGACGGTTCTAGCAGATCTTCTGATGATAGGCATTACGAATGCGGGGCCAATGACGGCGATCGAGGCGAATATATGAACGACCAGCAGTAATCCGAACAAGCCTTTATCCCCCTTCCCCTAGCGTATCGTGCTATGGCTTTGATAGGCTAGACCAACCCTTTTTCTTTTAAACGCCCCTCCGAGTTCAAGATGGTCCAACATGCATGCTACGACATCATCATACGTTACATTGAGCTCTTGAAATCGGCTGAACAAGTGACCGGCTATATCTGCCTCGGAATATTACTTGATCGTCTCCGGCATCGGAATAGGCAAAATCTCCGTTGTTACATGCAGATGAACCGGAGCCGGCAGTTCGCTTGAATCAATCATTGTGCCCGGACACATAACGGACCAATCAAGCTGCGTCCGCTGCAGCCTTTCGAAATTCCGATTGTGATTCCTATACTCAAGCGGAAAGCCGGGTAAATGGTTGCCGATAAGATCCGTATTCGGAATATCCAGCAGACCGGCTCCTCCCATCATCCATACCCGCCCGGAGAAGCTGGTTTGGAATTCGCATTGGCTGATCATGTTATCAACCATACGAATAAACTCTTCTCCCTGGCCTGCATGGCCGGCTGCCAGAATAGCGACGTCTTGATGCGCGAGCGCCTCACCGACACTCACCGGGTCCAAAATATCGTCTGCGATCACCTTTACTTGCTTTGCGTAATGCTCCCCTAGCTGCTCATAGAGCTTCTCGGAATTTCGCACGAATGCGGTCATTTCATGCCCCATTTTTATCCCCTGAGCCAACACTCTTTTCCCGGTATTCCCCGTCGCTCCAAAAACAATCATTTTCATTATTCGTTCCTCCTCTTGAATGAACCCTAATATTTGGTTAATTCAAGCTTAGCATCGCTTCAAAATGTTGTTAAGAACCCACTTTAAAGTAGGGTACTTACTTAAAAGTAAGTTTAAATAGTGAGGCCGCAGGAAGAAAAAAAGCTGCCCGGGATCCATGGCAGCCTGTTGTTTGAACCAGCTCTATGACGCTGACTCTTCATATTTCCGCTTATTATGATTTTCTCCCCAAGCACACATCACTTCCGCTACGGGAATCAAGGTTTTGCCATATTCGCTAAGCGAATATTCTACCCTTGGGGGGACGTCTGGATAGACCGTTCTGTCGACGATGCCTTCTCGTTCCAAATCTCGGAGATGTTGCGAGAGCATTTTTTGCGAAACATCGGGAATTAGCTTTTCCAGGTCGTTGAATCTCTTGTTGGATTCTATCAAATGCCATAAAATCATAGGCTTCCATTTACCGCCTAAAACATGAAGAAGCGTCTCGACGGGACATTCACGCTGATGAATCATTGACGAATCATCCCCTTACTTAACAAGGAAGTGTATTGCCTGAAATTAGCATAATAAAATTCTATGTTAGCGAGGCAATCAAGTCAATCATGAAATCGACCTACTGTCCTTATTCTTTCACCATACGGTTCGTCATGCTGCCGAGTTTTTCGATTGAAATCGCGACCATGTCCCCAGCCTTCAAATAGACCTGCTTTTCCGGCGGATAACCAAGCACGACACCTTCCGGCGTTCCTGAAAGGATGATGTCTCCCGGCAAAAGAGTCATATGCTGAGAAACGTAACTGACGATCTCTTTGCAAGGAAAGATCATATCGGACGTGTTAGAGTCTTGGCGAATTGGCTTTATCCATTAGCCCCCAGTGGTATTCGGGCATATAACGCCGTTGTCCCTGCCATAGAGAGCCTAATGAGTGGGAATAAATTATAGCATTATAGCCGCCAAAAAAGGGGCGTCCCAAAGCCAATGGCTGAGGGGACGGCCCCTTTTTTTCTACAATGTAGCCCGATAATGCTTCGGCGTCGTCCCCGCATGCTTCTTAAACACCTTGATGAAATGCGCCTGATCATAAAAGCCCAAGCGGGACCCAATGGACGAGATGTTATCTCCGGTCATTTGGAGCAGTTTTTTAGCTTCTTCGATTCTTTCTTTTTGGATATAGCAAGCGATGGTTTGGCCGGTCTCTTTTTTGAACAGATGCATTAAGTAACTGCTGTTCAGCCCCGATACAGCCGCTAGTTTGTCTACCGTGATCTCTTCGTAGAGATGGGTATAGATGTATTCCCGGCAAGCCTTGACCGGCTTAGACAGAATAGGGTTCTGGCATTGCCCGACCCTCTCCGCAAAGTCCAGCAGCGCACCTTCCATGGCAGTCTTTATCGTCTGAATGTCATGAAGCTCCTCGATTTGCTGAATGTACAAATCGCTTAGCATGTAAGCCTGCTCCTCATATAGGCCTCCTTCAATCGCTGCCCGCATTCCAAGCGCGATACCGCAAATCGCCAGGTTTTTAAGACTGCGGATAGGACTGCGTTTGGATAACACGCCAGCCCCGCCATAGGAAAACTCCGCTAATTTGATTATCAGCCCCGCCGGATCCCCGACCCGGATTAAATTAAAAAACTTTTTTTCCTCCATCATGCTTTGGTGAAAAGTGAGCGACTCCCGGTGGGCGGATATGGTCCGTTCCACATTTCTTTTGAAAGCCTGCGGCTGCGCATAGTTGAAGCAGTATTGAAGCACATCGGTAATTTCCAATGCCTCTTGATTAACAAGCAGGTTGGTCAGCACGCAGGTATGAAGCATGCGCATGCGATTCACTTTGGGCAAGCTCTCCCAATAAGCAGCCCAGGCGGGCTTTTCCCGGTACGGGATTTGATAATCGTTCAGCTGCTTGGCCCTATGCTCTTCCGGCGGAAGCTCCTCCATGGTGGGACCAACTATAATAAAAGCCTTGCTCTTCATTTCATGCTTGACGGGGATAATGATGAATTGCTCCCAAAAGTTGGTCGTGTGAATCGAGGGGAATTCCGTCTCGGCCGCGAGAAGCGATTGAGCCAGCCCCTCCAGATCGTGAACCAGCGGACTTAACGGGATGCTTGCTGCGGCAGCAGCATCTATAGGAGGCTGATTATTCCGGATGTGAAACACAGGAAGCTGACAGCTCTCTTGAATGAGTTTGCATAAATGAGAAAGATCGCGCGAATAAATGGCATGCTCCACGTTATATGCACCTCAGCGACGTACAATTTTTCTGACTATTATACCATAAAAGTAAGCGCATTCATGCGAAAATGAAATCGTGATTTGTAATAACGACGCATTTTAAGGGGGATTTCAGATGGAGCGCGATATTCAGGCTATAATCGCCGACATGACACTGGAAGAGAAAGCGGGCATGTGCTCGGGCCTCGATTTTTGGCGGCTTAAAGGCGTGGAGCGATTAGGCATTCCAAGCATTATGGTTACGGACGGACCTCATGGGCTGCGCAAGCAGCAAGGCGGAACGGATCATCTCGGTATTTTCGAGAGCGTGCCTGCGACCTGCTTCCCTTCTGCGGCCGGGATGGCAAGCTCCTGGGACCGCGAGCTGATTGGAAAAGTCGGAGAGGCGCTTGGCGAAGAGTGTCAGGCCGAGAATGTCGCCGTCCTGCTTGGCCCCGGAGCCAATATTAAACGGTCGCCGCTTTGCGGACGCAACTTTGAATATTTTTCAGAGGATCCTTATCTATCCTCCGAGATCGCTGCCAGCCACATTAATGGTGTTCAGAGCCAAGGCGTCGGCACTTCGCTGAAGCATTTTGCCGTAAATAATCAGGAGCACCGCCGGATGGGCGTCGATGCGGTAGTGGATGAGCGCACGCTGCGCGAAATTTATTTGGCCAGCTTCGAAGGCGCGGTACGCAAGGCTCAGCCTTGGACGGTCATGAGCGCGTATAACAAGGTGAACGGCACGTATGCTTCCGAGAATCCTTATCTGCTTACCGATATTTTGAAAGATGAATGGGGCCATGAGGGCCTTGTCGTGACGGACTGGGGGGCGAACAATAACCGCGTGGACGGCCTCGCTGCCGGTCAAGAGCTGGAGATGCCGTCAAGCGGCGGCGTTAACGACCGGAAAATCGTAGCGGCTGTACAGAACGGTCAGTTGTCAGAAGAGGTGCTCGACCGTGCGGTTGAACGGATTTTGAACCTTATTTTTAAGAGCGTGGATAGCAGGAAGCCGGAGGCCGATTATGATCGTACGGAGCATCATGCTCTGGCCCGGAAGGTTGCCGGGGAAACGATGGTGCTGCTGAAAAACGAACAAAATCTGCTCCCGCTGCAGCCTAATCAAAAATTGGCCGTCATTGGCGCATTCGCGCAAAAGCCAAGATACCAGGGCGGCGGCAGCTCCCATATTAAACCGACGCAGATTGATGTGCCGTTAGAGGAAATTCAAAAGCTTGCGGGTGATGCTGCTTCCGTTGTATACGCGCAAGGCTATCATGCGGATAGAGACGATATCGACGAAAATCTGCTGGAACAAGCGATCGCAGCAGCCAAAGCTGCCGATGCCGCCATCATCTTTGCGGGATTGCCGGACCGTTATGAATCCGAGGGTTATGACCGCAAGCACCTGCGGATGCCGGCCAATCAAAATCAACTTATTGAGGCGATTGCCGCCGTGCAAAGCAACGTGGTGGTCGTGCTGCTCAACGGTTCCCCTGTTGAGATGCCTTGGATTGGTCAAGCCGGCTCGGTGCTTGAAGCTTATTTGGGCGGGCAAGCCGTTGGCGGCGCGATTGCGGATGTATTGCTTGGCATCGTCAATCCAAGCGGCAAGCTGGCCGAAACGTTCCCGGTGAAGCTGAGCGACAACCCTTCGTTTTTGTTCTTCCCTGGCGAAGGCAACCGCGTTGAATACCGCGAGGGGATCTTTGTTGGTTACCGCTATTACGACACGAAAGAGGTAAAGCCGCTGTTCCCGTTTGGACATGGGCTTAGCTATACGTCGTTTACTTATTCCGGCCTCTTGCTGAGCTGCAAGGAAATGCTGGACACGGATACTATGGAAGTACAGGTAACCGTACAGAATACCGGCGACCGGGCGGGCAAAGAAATCGTGCAGCTGTATGTGCGGGATGTGGACAGCACCGTTATGCGTCCAACGAAAGAGCTGAAACAATTTGCCAAGGTCGACCTGCAGCCGGGCGAGACAACGACGGTAACGCTGACGCTGGACAAACGCTCCTTCGCTTATTACAACGTGCAACTGAAAGACTGGCATGTGGAATCGGGCCAATATGAAATCCTGATCGGACGTTCCTCCGAGGATATCGTGCTCTGCGATACCCTTAGCGTTGAATCTACCGTCAAAGTAAAAACAACAGTCGACCGCAGCACGCTGCTTGCCGATCTGATGAGCGACCCGGACCGGGCGCCGGTTGTGCAAGGGCTCATTCAGAGCTTCCAGTCAGGCATGGGCGCTTCGCTGGACAGCGATTCGATGAAAGATGCGATGGGCGAAGGCATGGGCGAGATGTTTGCCGAGATGATGAAATATATGCCGCTGCGGGCGATGGTTTCGTTCAGCCAGGGCGCTTTTACAGACGAGATGCTGGATGGACTCCTGACGCAGCTTAATCGGCTCTAATATCGTAATGTGCGGAAATTCAAAAGGATGATGTCGGTTACGCGAAAGAGAGTTTTGCTCTAGTTCGTTATGATACAGAGGAAAGATAAATCATCGATCACGATAGAGTAGATGAAGGAGGCAGGCCAGGAATGACGATTAAGGCGGGCATTAATATTTTTTCGGTGTACAGGGAGCTTGGCGAGGATTACTTTGGTACTTTGCAAAAGGTTGCCGAAGCAGGGTATGAGAATATCGAGCTCATCGGCTTCAACATGAAATCCTTCACGCGTTATATCGACGAGATCCCAATGGAATCGCTGCGGGACAAATGCCGGGAGCTTGGCCTTACCGCTATTGCGGTTCATGAAGGCGCACAACCGGGGGCAGATCTGCTGGCAAATGATTGGGATGGCCTGATGAGCTATTACGGCGGGATCGGCTGCGAGCGTATCGTGCTGCCTTCCGTCTGGATTTCCAATCAGGAAGATACGCTTAGGACCGCTGAGCAAATGAATCAGATTGGCAAAAAAATGAAGGATAACGGCTTCCGGTTCTATCTGCATAACCATGCGCATGAGTTCAAATCCATCGGCAACAACGAAACGCTGTTTGATGTCCTGCTGGAAAATACGGACCCTGCTTATCTGAAATTCGAGGTCGATTTGGCATGGGTGATGCGTGCGGGGCTTGATCCCGTTCAGGTCTTGACCAAGCTTGGAGACCGCTGCGATATGATTCACCAGAAGGATTTGGCTCATGAGCTGAAGGGCCAGCTTAATATATTGGAGGCGGCAGAGCGGGAAGGCGACAATATGCAAAGTCCGTTCGAGGCTTATCAGAAATACGTTGGTCCTCAGGATTTTGTTGATCTTGGCACCGGCCGATTCGATTTCGCAGGCGTTTATGAACAGATCCGTTCCATGGGACATGTACGTTATGCCTTGGTAGAGAACGAGGGAGAGTCAGCCGACAAGTTCGCCAGCATCCGCCAAGATTTAGAGATAATCAGAAAGTACATATAAGATAGCGGATGCTTACGAAGTAAGAATTGCTTCACAATTCTTTTTAGGGAGGTTTATGGAAAATGACAAACCAAAAATTAAGAATCGGCATCATCGGCTGCGGCGGTATCGCCGTCCAAAAACATATGCCGTCGCTGGCCAAGCTGCCGCATTTGGGAGAAATGGTCGCGTTCTGCGATATCGTGGAGGAACGGGCTCAGAAAGCAGCCAAGGATTTTGGCGGGGAGAACGCCAAGGTTTATACCGACTATAAGGAGCTGCTGCAGGATAACTCCATCGATGTTGTTCATGTGCTAACGCCAAATCTGCAGCATTCCTTCATCAGCGTGGATGCGCTGGAAGCGGGCAAGCATGTGATGTGCGAGAAGCCGATGGCGATTAATTCTATCGAAGCGAAGAAAATGGTGGATGCCGCGGAGCGAACGGGCAAGAAGCTGACGATCGGCTACCAGAACCGATTCCGCAACGATTCCCAGGCGCTTTATAAAGCTTGCCGTGAAGGCGAGTTAGGCGATATCTATGTGGCAAAAGCGCATGCCGTCCGCAGACGCGGGGTTCCGACATGGGGCGTATTCCTCGATAAGGAGCAGCAGGGCGGCGGGCCTTTGATCGATTTGGGCACTCATGCGCTGGATTTGGCGTTATGGTTCATGGACAACTATAAGCCGGTATCCGTATCCGGATCTGTGTTCCATAAGATGGCGGATAAATACGAAGGCAATATGCTTGGTCCTTGGGACCCGGAGAGCTATAAGGTCGAGGATTCTGCTTTTGGTTTTATTAAGATGGAGAACGGCGCTACTATCTTCCTGGAGTCGGCTTGGGCGTTAAATACAACCGACTCGAGAGAAGCGATGACAACGCTCTGCGGCACGGAGGGCGGAGCAGAGATGAGAGCAAGCTCTGTCATGGGCAAGTCGGATGTCATCTATAACAGCGTGAAGCATGGGCAGCTGGTGGAAACAAAGCCGTCCGTCAGCGGAGGTATTGCTTATTTCGGCCCTGGAGCCGAAGAGGATGGCGTGAAGGAAGCAAGACAATGGCTGGAATGTATTCTGAACGACACGGAACCTCTTGTGAAGCCCGAGCAGGCTTACGTGGTGACGCAAATCTTAGAAGCGATCTATAAATCGGCTGAAACAGGAAAAGTTGTAGAGTTCTAATCAACCTCCCGTTCCTGGAACCTTCCATTACACGGGAAGGTTCCTTTGTTTTTTGCCAGACATGTTCATGCTTATACTCCAGAGGCGCAAGGGGATGGATGCCGCTTGAAACCATTCAACCGGACCGTGTTTAATTCACTGCACATTAAGCTTATAGCCGGAATCTTCCTTATTATTGCTCCGATGGTTTCCTTTCTGATCTATAACAATTTCTATTCGATGGATGTTGTCCGCAATCAGGTTGCGCAGTCAAGCAGCAATATGCTCAATCTGTACCTGGGGATTATCGACAATAAGCTGAACGATATCGACCAGTATCTGCTTAAGTTCGCCGCCGAGGAATCTGGCTTAATTCTTCTTGAGAGCTCCTCCAAATCGGATGTGGACGGGTACAATCTGGAGCGGATCTGGCTGTTCAGCAAATTGCGGGACAACACGATTTATTATAAAGGGCTTGATTATTTCTTTGTTTATTCCCCCGTAAACGATGATCTGCTGTTCGCGCCAAAGGTTGCGGGCTCTGCCGATTCGGGTAATGAGCTGATCCAAAATGCGATTATCGGGCTCATGCGCGATACCTCAAATTCGGAGAACGCCCGCGTTTCTTATGACCGTTGGGCTGTACTTCCTATGCAGCAGCAGGATTATCTTCTTCGTATTCAAAAAATCGGAGGCTTGTACATAGGGGCCGGGGTAAACGCTGCGGAGGTTATGGGCCCGCTTGATCTTCTTGATCTGGGAGACGAGGGAAGGGCGCTGCTTGTGGATGGAGACCATGCTGCCGTACAGGACAAGGCCTTTATTAACGAGCATGGAATTGATCTGACCTTTCAGTCGGACGATTACCGTCTTACCGGCAACAAGCAGCAATATCTGGTCATTGGGAAAAATTCAAGCATCGGAGATTTCGGCCTGGCGGCTGTGGTTCGGGGCGATACGATTCTGGAGCGGCTGCCATACTTGCAGAGGGTCATTTGGTTTATGGCTACAGGCTCCATTCTGATTTTGTTTGCTTCGATCTATTTTCTTCGCAGAGTGGTTCTGCTGCCTATCCGCCGGATTGTTACCGCAATGCGCAAAATCAAGGAAGGCTACCTGGAGGCGAGAATACCAGACCGGCCAACCTCCAATGAATTCGAGCTGATGAATCAGACCTTCAACAGCATGGTGGGCGAGCTCCAGCAATTAAAGATCGATGTTTACGAGGAGCAATTGAACAGCCAGCGTGCAGAGCTTAAACAGCTTCAGCTGCAAATCAACCCGCATTTCTTCTTGAACAGCCTGAATGTCGTCTACTATATGGCCCAGGAAAAGAAGTATGACTTGATTCAGGAGCTTTCCCTGTCGCTTATTCGTTACTTCCGGTTAATGTTCCGCAGCCAGACCGATTATGCGCTGCTGCAGGACGAGCTTAGCCTGACCGAGCACTACCTGAAGATCCAAGGCTTCCGCTTCCCCGGCAGCTTATCGTATACCGTAACAGTCGAGGACGGTTTGCTGGGCTGCGTCATCCCGCCGTTGATTATCCAGAGCTTTGCCGAGAACACCATCAAGCATGCGGTAAATACGGATGAGCCGACCCATATTGAGATAGCGATCGGAAAAGAGACGGAGGCAGAGAAGCTGCATATCCGGATTCGGGACACGGGCTGCGGCTTTTCCGAGGAAACCTTAAGCAAGCTGGGCGAAGGAATGAATCTGGCGAATGAGGGCGGAGAACATATCGGAATCTGGAACGTCCGGCGCAGATTGCGTCTTTTGTATCGTTCGGAGGCGGAAATAGCGTTCTCAAATGATCATGGAGCTGTTATCGATATGATTTTGCCTTTACAAAGAGAAATGGGGTAAGCGCTATGTACCGGTTATTGATTGTGGATGATGAAGCGATCATTGCGAATGGCATTAAAGCGAGCATGAATTGGAATTGTGTCAGAGTTACTTCTGTATCGATTGCCAGCAATGCCAGGCAGGCCAAGGAGAAATTCGCGGAGCAGCCCTTCGATATTATGATTTGCGATATTGAGATGCCGCAAGGCAGCGGACTGGAGCTCTATGAATGGGTGAAGGAACATTATCCCCAAACGGAATGTATTTTTATCACCTGTCACGCTGATTTCCATTATGCCAAAAAAGCGCTGCAGCTAGGCAGCTTTGAGTATTTGTTAAAGCCCGTGCCTCCGGATGAATTGATGCTCGTCATGACAAGGCTGATTAACAAAATCAGGGACGAACGGGAGGCGGCCGGCAGAGAGGCGGAACGGTTCTGGCAGGATGTGCTGAGTCAGGCGATCCCCTCTAACTGGGATAAAATGAGAGAGGTTATCCAAAAGCAAAAGCTGCCCTATTCCGGATCGATGGAGTTTATTCCTGTCGTGATCTCCATCTCGCATTGGGAGAAAACCTTGTCCGTCCGGGATGCGCAGCTGATGGAATATGCGCTTCGCAATGCGCTGGAGGAGATTGTTGTGCTGCGTTCTCCCCATGCTCAAATCGTCCGGATCAATCCGGAATATTTCATGATTATTTTTCCGCGGGAGACGATGGGGGAGAATGAACAGTTCCGGAAGGAAATTCACGGCCGCTGCATCGCTTTTATTGAAGGCTGCAATCGCTATTTGGGCTGTCATCTGTCCTGTTATTTCGGGAAGCCCGTACCGGCGTTTGAAGTGCGGAATATGGCCGAAGAATTAATGGCTTTCAAGAAAAATCAGGTTAATATTGTGAATCGCATTATTTTCTATGGCGAGCAATTAAAAGCCGAGTCCGAAATTCCTCTGCCTCCGATTCCCGTATGGTCGGAGCTGATCAAGCAGGGGCATATGAAGCAGGTCATCCATGAGTCTCAACAGTATCTCGATGCTTGGAAGCGGCTCGATAATTTGGGCGTGAAGGCCCTTCAGCGATTCTATCAAAATTTTCTGCAGATGATGCTGTATACGCTGCAGCAGCAGGGGCTTCGCGCAGATGAAATATTCAGCGATTATTTGACGCCTGCATGCTCGTTGTCCGCTACCCGAAGCGTAAACGATTTGCAGCATTGGGTGAGGGGAATGCTCGAGATCGCTCTTGATCATATCAACAAGGTTGATGCGGGCGAGACGATTATCGAGAAGATCAAGCGGTATATTGCCCTCAATCTCGATCAGGAGCTGTCGAGGCAATATATTGCCGATTATGTCGGGCTAAGCCCGGACTATATCGTGAAGCTGTTCAAGAAAGAGACGGGTTTATCCGTATCCGATTATATTTTGACGCAGCGGATCCAGCTTGCCAAAGAGCTGCTGGCCAAAACGGATACAACAATCAGCAACGTTGCCCTTTCGGTAGGATTCTGCAATTTCTCATATTTCTCCACGCTGTTCAAGAAGGAAGTATCGATGACGCCCCAGGAGTATCGGAGGGAGAAGCTGCCAGCAATCAAGGTTTGCAAGTAGACTTGCCCATGTCGGAAACTCAAAAACAGGATGACGGATTCTTGGAAGCCCCGGCTGCGTTCCTTAAGCTACTATGAAGCTATGAAGAACAATCATCCTAAAAAGAGGTGGTCAAGTCCGTGAATGCTAATACTAAGACGTCAGTTGCTGCCGTGGAGCAGGTCTCGATGCGGACGAAGAAGCATTCGGCTTTTGCAGTGAAGCTGAAGAAGATTATGAAATACCGGGCCCTCATTCTAATGGCGCTGCCAGGTCTGCTGTATCTGTTCATTAACAATTATTTGCCGATGTTTGGCATCGTGATCGCTTTCAAAGACATCAACTTTGCCAAAGGAATAATGGGAAGCGATTGGATCGGGTTCAAAAACTTCGAGTATCTGTTCAAGACAAAAGATGCTTATGTCATCACAAGGAATACGCTGCTGTATAACATTGTGTTTATCGTGCTGAACACGACGATCGCGTTTGCCCTCGCGATTATGCTGAACGAGATTCGCAAACGCTTTTTATCCAGAACATATCAGACGCTTATCCTGCTGCCGTATCTGATCTCCATGGTTATTGTCGGCTACTTGGTGCTTGGCTTCCTGGATGTGGAGAATGGCTTTATGAACAAAACCCTGCTTCCTATGCTTGGCATGGAGCCGATCTCCTGGTACTCCGAGACGAAGTATTGGCCGTGGATTCTGACGATCGTTAACGTATGGAAGGGCGTCGGCAATTTATGCATTATTTACTTGGCGGCGATCATCGGCATTGATCAGGAATATTACGAAGCGGCTACGATCGACGGAGCGAATAGGTGGCAGCAAGTAGTGAGAATTACCTTCCCGCTTGTTCTTCCGGTCATTACCATCATGACGCTGCTGGCTATCGGCCGGATTTTCTACTCCGACTTCGGCTTGTTCTATCAGGTACCGCTGAATACAGGCTCGCTTATGCCGGTAACCAATACGATCGATACGTACGTATACCGCGCCTTGATTAATCTGGGGGATATCGGGATGTCCTCGGCTGCCGGTCTCTATCAGGCTCTGGTTGGCTTTATACTCGTCATCGTTTCCAATGCCGTCGTTCGCAAATTCAACAAGGACAACGCTTTGTTCTAGAAAGGGGAAGGTTACATGCAATCATCTGCTAGAGTTTATCAATGGCTCCTCAATCTCGTTATGCTTGTATTTACGCTGTTCTGCCTGATGCCGATCTGGCTGCTGTTTTCTTCTTCCTTAACCGATGATATGGAGCTTGTCCGCAGCGGTTATGCTTTTTTCCCGGATAAAATCAGCTTCTCAGCCTATCAATATTTATGGAATACGTCGTCCGAGATTGCTAGAGCTTACGGCATTACGATTCTTACAACGGTTATTGGCACGGCTGCCGGCTTGTCGCTTACCGCCATGGTGGCGTATCCGCTCTCGCGCATAGAGATGCCTTTCCGTAATTCGCTCGCTTTCTACGTATTTTTCACGATGCTGTTTAACGGGGGACTTGTGCCTAGCTACCTGCTGTACACGAACTATTTTGATTTTAAAAATACGATTCTTGCCCTGATTATCCCCGGTTTGTTGATGAACGGATTTTTCATTATTCTGATGCGCACCTTCTTTGCGACCTCCATCCCAACGGCGATTATTGAATCTGCCTATATCGACGGGGCGAAGGAATGGAAAATCTTCTACCGGATTGTGCTGCCGCTGTCGACTCCGGTGCTGGCTACAGTAGGCCTCTTCTATGTCATTCTGTACTGGAACGACTGGTTTAACGGCCTCATTTATTTAACGGACAGCAAATATTACAGCTTGCAGAATCTGCTTAACCGGATCTTGCTGGATATTCAGTACCTCCAATCTTCAACCCAAGCAGGCAGCCAGACCAGCAGCCTGTCAGCTAGAATACCACTCGCATCGATGCGGATGGCGATGGCGGTGATTGGAGTTATACCGCTGCTTGTTGCTTATCCGTTCTTCCAGAAATATTTTGCGAAAGGCCTGACGGTCGGAGCCGTAAAAGGATAACGGCTCGACGGAAAATTGAAAGCAGACGGACGGAAATGTGAAAGCCCGGCTAATCGGTTTCCGTTATCCTAATCATGTAATCGCTTACAGATAAATATTTTTGGGAGGTCATTGGGATGAAAAAGATACGTTCCGTAAGTTTGGCTTTAGCGCTGACATTGTCCGTTACGGCACTTGGCGCATGCAGCGGAGGAAACAACGGTGGAAATGGCGGAACAGCTAACAGCGGTTCCGGCAAGGAAACAAACAGTGCAAGCGGATCCGGAAGTCAGGAATTGAAGCCGGTGAAGCTGGTGATGGTCTTCCCGGCTGCGGGAGAGCCGAAGGATATGCAGCTTGTCTCCGACGAGATCAACAAGATTACGAAAGAGAAAATCAATGCAACGGTTAAGCTTGTTCCAATCGGCTGGGGAGCCTGGACGCAGCAAAGAACGTTAATGATGTCGGGTAAAGAGCAAGTCGACTTGATCCTGAGCGGCCTCGGAACCTACAGCCAGGATGTAGCGAAAGGCCAGTTCCTGGAGCTTAACGATTACTTGGAGAACGAAGGCAATGGCATTAAGGAAGCGCTGGACAACCTTGATCCTGGATTCCTGAACGCAACGAAGATCGACGGTAAAATTTACGCCGTTCCGAGCATCAGGGATTTGGCGGCGGACTTCGGCATTACGATGCGCAAGGATCTAGTAGACAAATATAACATCGATACAACCTCGATCAAATCGCTTGACGATTTGGACGCGATCTTCAAAACGATTAAGGACAATGAGCCGGACATCGTTCCGACCGTGAAGTATGGCAATTCGATTCTCGACATCTACGTGCGAAGCGCGTTTGACACCTTAAGCGACGGGTTCGGCGTCCTTCCCGGCAATGACAATAACTTGAAGCTCGTTGACATGTACGAGGCGCCGGAATATAAAGAAATGCTGGATACGGTAAGAAGATGGTATTTGGCCGGTTACATTGCAAAGGATGCGGCGACAAGCACGGAAACGCAATACAACATGGTGAAAGCGGGCAAAGCGTTCTCCTGGATTTCCCATATGAAGCCGGGTATTGAAACACAGGAATCCAGAAATACGGCTAGAGAGATGATATCGGTACACTTCAAACCGGCGATCTCAACAACAAGTGATATTACCTCCATTATGTGGAGTGTAGCAAGAAACTCTGCAGATCCTTCGCGGGCTATGATGCTGCTTAATCTGATGTATACGGACAAGGATCTCATTAATCTGTTTGACTACGGGATTGAAGGCAAGCACTACACGAAAGTATCGGACAATGTGATCGATTTCCCTCAAGGCGTTGATGCTACCAATTCCGGCTATAACCTCCAACTGGGCTGGATGTTTGGCAATCAGTCGCTTTCCTACATCTGGAATGGAGATAGTCCGGATCTGTGGAACGATTTAATGGCATTCAACAAGAACGCTGCGAAATCTAAGGCAATGGGCTTTATCTTTAATGCAGATGCCGTGAAATCGGAAATTGCAGCCGTAACCAACGTGACGAATCAATATAAGATCGCCCTTGAAACGGGTACGGTTGATCCGGAGACTCAACTGCCTAAGTTTATTGATCAGTTGAAAGCGGCGGGCATCGATAAAATTATCGCGGAAAAGCAAAAGCAGCTCGATGCATGGGCTGCATCAAACGGCTAGGAGGTCCCTTGAATGAAGAACCCGATCGCTGCAGCGCTTGAACCGGCGAATATTCAATATGTAGCCAATGAAGGCGGACCTACGCTAGGGTATTGTCCGGCTTCCGGCGCCCGAATCATCGAACAGGACGGTCTTAAGTTTAAGGATTTAAGCAAGGACGGACAATTGCATCCCTACGAGGATTGGAGGCTGCCTGCCGATGAACGGGCGCGGGATCTTGCCTCCCGGATGACGATTGAGCAGATTGCCGGACTTATGCTGTACAGCAGCCATCAGAACGTACCTTCTCCAAGCGGCGGATTTTTTACGGGAACCTATGGCAGCAAGCCGTATGAGGAAGCTGGGGTAAAAGCGTGGACGCTTAGCGACCAGCAGGCAGCCTTTCTCGCGCAGGATTATGTACGGCATGTTCTCGTCATGGCGATTAGCGGCAATAGTGACGGCGCTTTATGGAGCAACCAGATGCAGGCATTTGCGGAGGCCGAAAGCTTGGGTATCCCGGTAAATATCAGCTCGGACCCCCGTCATGGCATCGATATTGGCGCGGAATTTACGGGCGGAGCGGGAAGCCGCATTTCCAAGTGGCCGGAGACGCTAGGACTCGCCGCAACCTTTGACCCAAGCATCGTCCGGAAGTTCGGGGAAGTTGCTTCCCGCGAGTACCGCGCGCTGGGGATTACGACGGCGTTGTCGCCGCAAATCGATATCGCAACGGATCCGCGCTGGTTTCGGTTTAGTGGTACGTTTGGCGAGGACCCTCTTCTGTCGACGGATATGGCCAGAGCGTACGTGGACGGGTTCCAGACATCGGATGAAGGATCGGCGGATGGATGGGGAGCGGGCAGCGTTAACGCCATGGTGAAACATTGGCCGGGCGGAGGTTCCGGAGAAGGCGGAAGAGATGCGCATTTCGGATTCGGCAAATACGCCGTCTATCCGGGCAATAACTTCGAAGAGCATCTTGAGCCGTTCGTGAGCGGTGCGTTTAAGCTCGAGGGCAAGACCGGCGAGGCATCCGCGGTGATGCCCTATTATACGATCTCTCACGGACGGGATAACGTAAATGGCGAGAACGTAGGAAATTCGTACAATAAGTACCTCATTACCGATCTGCTGCGCGAGAAATACGGCTATGACGGCGTGGTCTGCACAGACTGGAACATTACGGCGGATGAGGAAGCAGCCATCGAATCCATGTTTGGCGGAAAATCATGGGGCGTAGAAGGACTTTCCGTCGCTGAACGTCATTACAAGCTGCTCATGGCCGGCGTTGACCAGTTCGGCGGCAACAACGATTCGCTGCCCGTGCTGGAAGCTTACCGGATGGGCGTCGATGAACATGGAGAAGCCTACATGCGGAAACGCTTCGAGAAGTCGGCGGTCCGCCTGCTGAAGAACATTTTCCGCGTGGGCCTGTTCGAGAATCCTTACCTCGATGCGGAGGAAAGCGAGAAGCTTGTCGCAAGCGAGCCTTTCGTTAGCGCAGGTCACGAAGCGCAGCTCAAATCGGTTGTGATGGTGAAAAATAAAGCTCAGGTACTGCCGATTAAACCTCGCAGCCGCATGTATATCCCAAGCCGTTATACGGCGCCGGAGAAGCATTTTGCCCAGTTCACGATTCCGGAGCGCGAGGAATCTCCGATTGATCTTGGGCTTGCCGAAGAATATTTTGAGATCGTTGAGGATCCGGGCGATGCGGATTTTGCCATCGTGGCAATTCGCGGAGCGAGAGCGGGATTGGGCTACAGCCAGGAGGATGCGGCTGCCGGCGGCAACGGCTACGTGCCGATCAGCCTGCAATACAGGCCTTATACGGCAGAACATGCGCGCGAAACAAGTCTTGCAGGGGATGCCAGGGAGCAGGATGTGTTAAACCGTTCGTACAAAGGTAAATCCGTGACGACGCATAACGAGTCCGATCTGGATCTTGTACTGGAAACAAAGCGCAGGATGGGAGAGAAGCCGGTTATCGTCACATTGTTCCTTGTCAATCCAACCGTGATGGAAGAGTTCGAGACTTCCGCCGATGCGATTCTCGTTCACTTCGGTTCCAGCGACAAGGCGATGCTGGAGCTGCTGTCCGGTCAAGCGGAGCCATCCGGCTTGCTGCCGCTGCAGCTGCCGGCCAATATGAGGACGGTAGAAGAGCAGTTCGAGGATGTGCCTCATGACATGGTGTGCCATGTCGATACCCAGCAGCATAAGTATGATTTTGGCTTCGGCATGAACTGGCAAGGCGTCATTGAAGACGATCGTACCCGTAAATATAGTAAAAAGCGTTCGTGAGAAAACCTCTATCGAGGCCCTTCGAAGGGCCTCGATAGAGGTTTTCTCATATTCCGCCTTGCTGCGGATTTTGCTTGGTTATGAATGTCTTCTTCTCTCCATCAATCGATCACATCTGTAATTTTGTTCCACATTCAGGACGAATGACCTACCAATTTTTCGGTGAAAGACGAATGTTGGCTTTCTGTAATAACACGAACGTTCGTAAAAATTCGTTGACAAGCAGCAGGTTCCTTATTATATTAATTTACGGATATTAACTAATTTAATAATGACTTTTCGTATAATCTCAAGAATTGGCTTGAGAGTCTCTACTCGATCACCGTAAATGATCAGGCTACGAAAAGAGTGGAAGAGTGCCGCGCAATGTCATTCAGTTATGATTTAACTTGAATGACATTGACTCGGTCCGCGGTATACTTTTCCCCTTTTTGCAGAGCCTAGGAGATAAATGCGTATTATACGCATCTTTCCTGGGCTTTGTTGCAATTCTAAGCTCTATTTATGATTCTCGTCTCATAAATAGAGCTTAGAATTCGTCGGATGGAAACGCGCTGCATCACGAAGGACGGTGCAGCTGTTTCGCCTTGGCTTGTACACATTTTTGGGGGGTAATGGGAAAATGGAACGGTTCTTTAAGTTTAAGGAACATGGTACAAACTTCAGAACGGAAATTATGGCAGGTCTGACCACCTTCATGACGATGGCTTACATTCTGGCTGTCAATCCGATCATTCTGACGCCAACTGGTCTTGATTGGACGGCAGTATTCTTGGCAACAGCTCTTGCAGCAGGTATTTTTACCATTGCTATGGGCCTGTTCGTTAACTTCCCGGTTGCATTGGCACCTGGTATGGGGCTTAACGCTTATTTCGCTTCGACGGTTATTGCTTCGCAGGCTACGGACAAACCAATCTCGGTAGCAATGGGTCTGACAGCGGTATTTATCTCGGGCATTATCTTTATCATCCTGACGCTGACGCAAATCCGCCAAATGCTGATTACAGCTGTTCCGGACAGCTTGAAGCATGCGATTACAGTTGGTATCGGTTTGTTTATTACAATTGTAGGCTTGAAAGGCAGCGGCTTGATGACGGTTGCCGTAACAGCCTTCGGAGATATTAAAGCAAATGCATACACGGATGTTTCCGGTTCGGAAACCGTAATCCATATCGGCAGCTTCGACAACGAAACGGTTGTCATGACCGTAGTAGCCTTGCTCATTATCGGTATTCTGATGGTTCTGCGCGTACCGGGCGCAATCCTGTGGGGTATCCTTGGCACTACCGTGCTTTCGATCATCCTTGGTCAAGTTGACTTTAAGAAGACGTTTACGGATCAAACTTGGGTACCGGATTTCTCCACGATGAACATTGGTCATTTCGACTTCCCGGGCGTGTTTGAAGTAGGGATCGTAACGGTCGTATTAACCTTTACATTCGTTGAATTGTTCGATACTTTCGGTACGCTGGTTGGTACAGCAAACCGTGCCGGCTTTATGAAAAATCCGGAAGAGGGCAAGAAGCGTGTTGGTAAAGCGATGTTTGTTGACGCTGTGGCTGTAAGCGGCGGTGCATTGCTTGGCACAAGTACGGTAACGGCTTTCGTAGAAAGCTCGGCTGGCGTTGCGCAAGGCGGACGTACAGGTCTGACTTCAGTAACTACGGGCGTGTGCTTCCTGCTCGCGATCTTCCTGTCGCCGGTAGTGGCACTGGTACCTGCGGCAGCTACGAACGCTGCTCTTATCATCGTTGGGGTTCTGATGCTTCAGTCGGTTAAGGAAATCGACTTCTCTGATATGGTATACGCGATTCCTTCGTTCCTGACGCTGGCGCTTATGCCGTTCACGTACAGCATCGCTAACGGGATCTCGTTTGGTATCGTATCGTACGTTGTTCTGGCAACAGTCGCTAACGTATCAAACAAAGGCAAATATAAAGTTCACTGGCTCATGTGGATTCTGGCTATTCTCATTGTCGGCCGTTATGTGATCATGGGAACAGAGTAATACTATAATAGTAGAAAAAAGCAGCGCTGGACCGGCGCTGCTTTTTTTGTCTAATTTAATTTGCGGATCAGAATCCAGTTATTCACAACATGATAAGTCAGCATGATAAGGGTTAATCCGGTTGTCCAGCTGCTAAGAGAAGCGGTTAGATTCGCATCGCCGAAATGCGGGATCATAAGGTAAATACGGTATAACAATCGGCCGAATAACAGCAGGACAAAGATACTGATCCACCTGTTTGACTGACAGAACCAGATTCTGTCGCGCTGCTCGTAGCGAATTAACTTACTTCCGTAATAAGCAAGAAAAGCACCAATGACAATACCGGCCGCATTCGAGATCAGGCTGGGTACATAGCTTGCTCCCCCCGCAATAAACAACACGCCAACCATAAAAGTCAGAGCAGCATTTACTTTCAATTTTCTCCGATTCATTGGCTGCCATCCAATCGTTTGACGAATCCGCAAGCAGAAAATAAGGATGAGTACAAGAATGGGAATGATATTTTGCTGCATGTTATATGAACACTCCTTTTGTCTGTAATGGTCTCTGACTCATTCGTTCAAGCTGCATCATTATCATACCGCTGCGGGTTATAATGAAACGACTAGCCCGGGATATACTGAAAGAATAAGAAATATCTATCCCGAGATAGATGTCAGATCCAATGCAATTGATTATGATTAAGAATCGTTGCAGTTTTTTATTGGGGGCAATTAAAGTGACAGGGAGCAGCTATGTAAAATCGTTTGGAATCGTGCTGATGATCTTATTCTTTATGTTTATTAACGGGCTATTTGATGCGCCGCGATTCCAGATTGGATTAAACCTCCTAATATGGGCGTCATTCTCCTGTGCTGTCTTGTTTCCCGAATTATTAGGGACAAGAACTCGTTTAATCAGCGTATGCTGCGTGTTGTTTGCTGAAACGGCAGCAAGCTTGATCGTTTATCATGAAATAAATCTGCTGTACTTCATACTTGTTTTTATTTACGCTGCCGCAGTTCGTCAGGCTTTGCCTGTACTTTCGGTGATTCTTATCATTGCGACGATCTACATTCAATCCGGACGCCAGGATCTATTTACGATTTTTTCATTTCTTCTCTTAGTGACGGCATTCTACTATAGTAATCGGAGCCGTATTCAGAGTAAGGAATTGTATGAAATGAACAAACGGCATTTGACAGCGCTGCAGGAGTCCTATGAAGAGCTGCAGGAAGCATCCATCACATCGATGCAGTTCGCCGTACTGGGAGAGAGGGCGAGAATTGCACGAGACATTCATGATGCGGTCGGGCATAGTCTGACATCCTTAGTCGTCCAAATACAAGCTATGCGGTATATGATCGAGCAAGATCCCGGGCAAGCAAAAAAGTCGCTGGAAGGGATGTTGTCTGTAGCCCGCCAAGGCCTGCATGACATACGCATCTCCGTTCATGCGCTTGCAGATGATCAATCGATATCAGGACTCGCTTCCATGAAAGCATTGCTTTCACAGATGCAGGCATCTGCTTCAATCTCATACACCTTTTATTCTGAGCTGGAAGATGAAGAAATCCCGGTCTATGTTTCGGTTACTTTATTCAAAGCGCTGCAAGAAGCGATAACCAATATTATCCGCCATTCTAAGGCTGATCAAGTCGATGTCAGTTTGAGGAGAAGCCAGGGACATATCATCATGAGAATCCGGGACAACGGCACAATGGAAATGATGCAAACGATCAACGAAGGATACGGCATAAAAGCAATGAGGGCTAGACTTGCGGAGAAGGGGGGATCTCTTCATTATTCCGCAGCAGAGCCGCAAGGATTAGAGCTTATCATGGCAATTCCACTTCATGATTCATGATAGTTAATTAAAGGATGGATGAATATGTCTTCCGAGGCAGATACGATCATTAAAGTGTTGCTCGTTGACGATCAAACGATGATTCGGCAAGGTTTAGGATACGTAATCCGTTTGCAGGAGGATATGAGGCTGGTCGGCGAAGCAACCAACGGGAAGGAAGCCATCAGCATGGCGGTTCAGCATCGTCCTGATGTTATTCTGATGGATATACAGATGCCCGAAATGTCTGGTATTGAAGCTGCACAGCAGATTATGATGCGGCTTCCCGAGACCAGGATTGTTATTCTGACTACCTTTGATGACCAGGACTATATTTATGAAGGCATCCGCGCAGGTGCGGTTGGATATTTGCTGAAGGATGCGGAGATGGATGAAATGCTTGGGGCCGTTCGTTCTGCGTTCAGAGGCGAGGCGGTATATAAAGCGGGACTGGCGGCACATGCGCTTTCACAAGTTATCTCATCCCCATATATGATTCCTGGAGCAGCTCTTAAGCCCTTGTTATTAGATCCGTTAACGGACAGAGAGCAGGATGTTCTGCAGGAGATGGCTTATGGATTGCGTAATGAAGAGATCGCGCATAAGCTGCATATTTCAATTGGGACAGTGAAGACTCATATCCACCGGATTTTGCAGAAGTTTCAATGCGAAGACCGGACCCAAGTTGTTGTTCTTGCCCTCCGTAATGGTATGGTGAAATGAACAACAGGCTGCCGACAAACGAAGAAGTCCAGGTGTCTTTAACCTGGACTTCGTTTTGTATCGATTGCGTCTTGCGGCTAATTATTTAAAAAATAAAAAATGCGTGGGCAGCTTCCGCAGCTGTCCGTCGGACGGCTTGTTGATAACACGTCCATTCCAGATCAGCGACGAGGAGCCGCCGCCGTCCAGGTTGTAGCCGTCAACGGCGCCGAACCGCTGCAGCAGAATCTGCATCTCGGCCAGCGTTGCACCGGAGCTGCCGCCTTCGTTGCGGCCATCCGCTACGATGATAAGCAGCTGTCCGTCCTTGTAGTTGGCAATAACGGTGCGTGGTGCACGTGTTGGACTGCTCTGCCATTTGCTTGGTATCGCAGTCCGGCTTCCGTTCTTCAGAAGCACGGGAACAAACGACGCGCCAAACTTGACGTTTAGATTATCAAGCTGTTGCTTGCTTGTAAATTTGCCGCCAACCAGCTTGTTGCTGGCGTTAAGGCCAACAAAGAACAGGTCAGCCCGGGTTGGTTCGAAGCCTTCTACATAGTCGCCGTTTAAAATGGTTGTACTTAGCGGATACCGCTTGCCCCCGCCATCGGCAAAACCGCCTGCATTAACGCCAGCCACAGCGCCGTAACGCTGTACGGCCGCCAGCGTTGTTTCAGCACCGCCTGCCTTATCGTTGCCGAGCACCATTTTCATCGCATCGCCTGACTTGAGTTTAATCTTCATCGCATAGCTTTGGAAGTTGTCAGTCTTTATGTAGAATAACTGCGCGGTCAGCTTGTCTGAGCTGATCGTCCCTGAAGGGGATCCAAGACGTCCGGTAATAATCTTGTCGTAAATAAGCAATGGACGATTGGCCTGAGCGGCGGCTGTCTTAACGATTTGGGTCATATCGGCATTCGTCTGATTATACAGCTTCAGCTGTTTCTTAATCGAGGCACTGGTCTCGGCAGCGGTCTGATGGGCAGCATCAAGGCCGCTGGCAATCGATTTCGTGCGGTCTGCGGCATTATCCTTCTGCTCAAAGCTGGCCTTAGGAAAGCTGCTGTCCGGGAGTATGATCGAAATATTGGATACCATGAGCCATAACAACATTGCGACAAACGGTGTGCAAGCCAGCAGCATCGTTCGGTTTAGCATTCGGATGGATGGGTTCATTTAAGCACATCCAGGTTTTTTTGCAGTTCGTTCAGCTTCTTTTTCACTTCATTCAATTGGCTGTAAAGCTTGTTGCTGTTGTCGGTTTTGACATCAGCATTATCTTTCGTGAAGGTCAGCAGCTCATTCAGCGCTTCTACCTTGGATTCCAATTGCGAGAGTTCATCTTTATAACCGGTTTCCAGCTTGGTTATCCGATCCTCGTATTGCTTCTGCATTTCGGCAATCTGACCTGCTGTCTGGCGCTCCACATCGGCAGCGATCTGCTGCTGAACATGCTCACTGTACAGCTTGGCGCCGGTAATGCCGGCAGCGATCAGAATGACCCATACACATACAAAGATGACAAAAGCACGCTGTTTTGCTGCTTTACGCGGTCTTGTCTCATAAGAAGCACTTGTGTCTAAAGCGGTATTGCTCATTGGCGTTCACCTCGTTATCTCATTTATATAGAAGAGAGAGTGAACGAACTGCAAAATAGCATTCAAGCTAGTCTAACATGTTAAACGAACGAACGATGCCTAAGGTTAAGGCTGTCACTACATTGTAACAAAGATTGTGCATGAAGACGGCAATCATTTTGTGGGAAATGAAGGATAAGGTATAATAGTAATGATTAAGCTTAATTCAAGCTTTTGAAGCAATTCTTTAAGCGTATGCTTTCGAAGCAAGAATTGCTTCGCAATTCTTTAAGCGCATGCTTTCGAAGCAAGAATTGCTTCGCAATTCTTTTTAGGAGGTAACTGAAACATGACCACAGCTGCAGAGCAAGCCATGTTTGCCGGAGGATGCTTCTGGTGCATGGTATCGCCGTTTGAAGAAACACCGGGTATTTTGTCTGTTGTATCGGGTTACTCCGGAGGGCATACAGAAAATCCTACGTATGAGGAAGTTTGCTCGGAAACAACAGGCCATGCGGAAGTTGTTCACATTACGTTTGATCCATCGATTTATTCTTACGAGAAGCTGCTGGATGTATTCTGGCGGCAGATTGATCCGACCGACGCAGGCGGGCAGTTCCATGACCGCGGGGAATCGTACCGGACAGCGATCTTCTATTATAATGAAGAGCAGCGCCAGAAGGCGGAAGCCTCCAAGGCAGCGTTGCAAGCAAGCGGAAGATTTGATAAGCCGATAGCAACGGCAATCGAGCCGGCGAAGGAATTCTATCCGGCGGAGGATTATCATCAAGGCTACCATCGGACGAATCCGCTTCGTTATAAAATGTACCGCAAAGGCTCCGGCCGCGATGCATTCATTAATAAGCATTGGACGGTCAGGAAGGATGAGAGCGAGCTTCGCAACCGTCTTTCTCCTATCCAATATGAAGTTACGCAAAATAATGCGACCGAACGGCCGTTCACAGGCGAATATTGGGATCACAAGGAGGAGGGACTGTACGTTGATATTGTCTCCGGCGAACCTCTTTTCACTTCCCTTGAGAAATATGACTCCGGCTGCGGATGGCCAAGCTTTACGAAGCCGGTAAAGGAATCGGCTATTACGGAGGTACTTGATAAGAGCCACTTCATGGTTCGTACCGAGGTGCGCAGCAAGGAAGGCGACTCCCATCTGGGCCATGTTTTTGATGACGGGCCGGGACCAAATGGTCTTCGTTACTGCATTAACTCTGCTTCGCTTAGGTTTATTCCGGCGGCGGATCTGGAGAAGGAAGGCTATGGGGAGTACGCCGGCTATTTCAAATAACATATTGGAATTGGAGGAGAATCGATGCATATTGAAGAAGCGATCCAAACAAGACGTTCCATTGGACGCGTCAAAAAAGATCCGGTTGATCGTAATTTAATTGAAAAGGTGCTGGAAGCAGCGACATGGGCGCCAAGCCATCATAACACGCAGCCTTGGAGGTTTATCGTTATGACTGGCGATGGCCGTGCCAAGCTTGGCGAAGGTTACGCCCGTGTAGCACTTGCAACACTTGGGGCAGGGGAAAGCCCAGAGCTGGAGGAGCGTCTCCGCAAGGAGCGTGTGAAGGCATATCGTTCGCCTGTTGTTATTGCGGTTGTATGCTCGCCTTCGGATGATCCGCGGGCAACGCTGGTGGAAGAGATTGCAGCTTCGCATACATCAGTTCAGAATCTGCTGCTTGCTGCTCATGCAAACGGTCTAGGCGCGATCTGGCGATCCGGCGATCCGATGTATCATCCGCTGATGAACGATACCTTTGGTCTGGCCGAGAACGAGCAGATTGTTGGATTGGTATATATGGGGTATCCGGACATGACCCCGCCTGAACCAAAGCGTACCCCGGCAGCAGAGAAAACAATTTGGCTGGAATCATAAGAACTACTTACAGCGCCCGCAAGGGCGCTTTTTTTGTTGCCTAACCGGGAAAAATAATCGGGGGACGGAATGGAACAATTTTTTAGCTGTGAATACTTTATTTATAATTAATTTAGTGTTAAAATATTTAGAGTTAATGAATTTGCTGACGCAAAATGCAGCCTGACCGGAAAGGAGTGGGGGTATGACAAATGCCGGCCAGGTTCAAGCTGTTCTGCACGTTTCACTCATCCGGTCCCCTGAAAGATCGGAGCTTGCCGATTTGCTTGGATTGAGGGCAGATGCCATGAAGGCAAGCTGGAAAAATAATTTTGCATGGACGGATTGACTGGGTCATAAAAAAGATATATAGTAGTAAATGCTTTTCTAATAATTTATTTAGTATTAAAATATTAAATGCTAATGGATTATCGGTTCAAGCAATCGGCGGGAAAGGGGAGAGGCAATGACGAATGCCAATGAAGAGCTGATTGGTTTCATGGGACAGTTCAAGACGTTTCTGAAAAACGTAAACAACGAATGGAGCCGGAAAACAATGACAGGCATGAACTATACCCAGTTCAAGCTGTTATTCACCCTCCATACATCGGGCTCCCTCAAGGTTTCTGAGCTTGCCGATATTCTCGGACTGACCTCCGGTGCCATTACGGGTATTGCCGATAAGCTGGTGGCGGAAGACTTGATCAGCCGCGAGAGGGCAAATGACGACCGCAGGGTCGTATACATTGAATTAACGACTAAGGGCAAGGATATGGTTGATGATGTACTCGAGTCGCAGAAAGAGACATTTTCCTCCTTTTTCAATGTATTGCCGGAAGAAGATATTCAGCATCTGAGGAGAATTTTCGCTCAGCTGCTTGCGAATATGGATAACAAATAGCATTTCAGCTTGAACCTACACCAACATAGAAAAAGGAGAGAAAGACCATATGAGTAATGCTGTAGCGGCATTAAAAAGAGGCCCGATCGTCGCATCGGTGCTTATCGCAGCCTTCGTAGCGCTTTTGAGCCAGACGCTCCTTAACGTTGCGCTTCCGAGTATCATGGCTGACCTGAAGGTCAGCGCGAATACGGTGCAATGGCTGTCCACCGGTTATTTGCTTGTCAATGGCGTCCTTATTCCAATTAGTGCTTATTTGATCAGCCGGTTTTCTACAAGATCGTTGTTTGTTGTTGCAACAAGTTTATTTACCGTAGGTACCATCGTCAGCGCCTTGGCGCCGAGCTTTGAAATCCTGCTTACAGGCCGTATTATTCAGGCGGCGGGCGCAGGTATTCTGATGCCGCTGATGTCCATCATCTTCCTGACGATTTTCCCGATTGAACAACGCGGCAAGGCAATGGGTATGATGGGGATCGCGATGATCTTCGCACCAGCTGTTGGCCCAACGCTGTCGGGTTGGGTTGTTGAGCATTATGACTGGCGCGTTCTGTTCTACATCGTATTGCCGCTGTCGCTGTTTGGCTTGATTTATGGCGCTATTTCGATGAAGAACGTTACGCAAACAGCAAAATCCAAGCTGGATATTTTTGCCGTTATTCTGTCCACTCTGGGCTTTGGCGGTCTGTTGTACGGCTTTAGTGACGCAGGTACAGACGGCTGGAACAACGCAACAGTATACACAAGCTTGATCGTTGGTGTTATTTCCTTGATTGGCTTTGTATGGTATCAGCTGGTTGTTAAGAAGCCAATCCTTGAAATGCGCGTCTTCAAGTTCGGAATGTATTCCCTGACTACTGTCATTAACGTTATTATCACAATGGCCATGTTCTCGGGTATGATCTTGCTTCCGATTTATCTGCAAAATATTATGGGCTTTACGCCGCTTAAATCCGGTTTGCTTCTGCTGCCGGGTGCAATCCTGATGGGGATTATGTCGCCAATTACCGGTATGATCTTCGATAAAGTCGGCGCTCGCTGGCTGGCGGTTACCGGTCTTGTTATTACCGTCTACTCGTCTTATGAATTCAGTCAGCTGACGGATCATACGACTTACGGTTACCTGATTACCATGTACACCTTGCGTATGTTTGGTATGTCCATGCTGATGATGCCGATCCAAACGGCAGGTATGAACCAGCTGCCGCAGCGTTTGAACGCTCACGGCTCGGCGATGTCGCAAACGCTGCGTAACGTAGCGGGCGCTTTGGGTACAGCATTCCTTGTTACGCTGATGACGAACAAAGCGGCTTCCGAAACGAAGCATATGGTCGCAACGCAAGGCATTGATCCTAGTGATAAAGCGGCAATGGCCCATGTGGTTCAAGAAGCAACGATTACAGGTATCAACCACTCGTTCGTTGTAGCAACCTGGTTCGCTGTTGCAGCCCTTATTCTTGCCTTCTTCATCCGCAAAGTAAAACCGCATGAAGAATCGGCTACTGTAGTAAATGCATCATCCGAAGGTCAAGCGAAAGCTCAGCTTGCTGCGACCCAATCGAAATAATGCTACGCTTGGTTTAACCAATAGGTGAATAGAAAACGGCCGTGCAGATTAAATTCTGCACGGTCGTTTTGTTTTTGTATTAGCATGGAAGAGGCTGTCCTCAAGGTCGATTTCGAATGACTTCTGAGGGTTGCCTCTCACCGCACGCTGGATTTCGTCCAGTAAAATCAGGATAAAAGCAAGACCTCGGAAGCTAGGTTGGATTTAATCCAGTATAAAGGTCCAGAAGGAGCCGTTATCGTCCAAATGGAGCTGATTATACTGCAGAGAATCCACTGTAGAGTAAGTGACCAGTCGAAGATGCTCCGTTATGCTGTATGGAATCCAACGTAGCTATTTATAGCCAAACTATAAAGGCTATCCCCAAAATCTGATCCATGACTTTTGGGACAACCCTTCCGATATACGGTATTTTGATCTTCCTGACGATGTGCGGCATCGTTAAGGTGACCGCAGAAAAGTTTGGTTGAGATCAGGCGGTTTAGGCGATTAACCTAATCCCCCCTTATTTCACGGGCTTATAAACATGGAAGTTATGCTCCAGCAACTGCCAGAACGCCGGGAACGGAACATCCAGCACCCAGGTGCTTAACCCTCGCAGATGATAACATTTGACCAGATCAAGCTTCGCCTGCACGCTCCGCGCATCCTCGTACCAGACCTGATGGTCGCGCCCATACTCGTCTCGGTAACCATAATGCGGCGATTCGGCGATTGGATCGTACTGAATAACCGCGCCGTACCTGGCAGCTCTGCGCACCGCATTGCCCGAGCTGACGGACATCGCCCAATCCTGACCGGGGATATAAGGGAGTGTCCAGTCGTAGCCGTAAAGCGGCATCCCAAGCATAATCTTCCCCGGCGGAATCAGCGATATCGCATAGTTCAACACTTTGGTTACTTCATTCCTTGGGGCAACGGCCATCGGCGGTCCGCCCGCCCATCCCCATTCGTAAGTCATGAGGATAACAAAATCCAGAATCCGGCCTTGCTCGGCGTAATCCTGTCCTTCGAAGAGCTGTCCGTCCTGATCAGCGGAACTAACTGGCGGCAGGGTGGAGGAGACAAGGTATCCGATGGCATGAAGAGATCCGGTAAGATGCTCAAGGAATTGATGATACAGGTCGCGGTCAGCGGCCGGAATAAAAGCAAAATCTACATTAAGAGCCCAATACCTGTTCATCCGCATGACGTAGATGATCCCTTGGATCAGACGTTCCTTCACAGCTTCATTTGTTAAAATAACATGGATCAGGCTCGGACTAAATGTATAGCCGTCAAAATTCGTAATCACCATCATTGGCGCCGCCTGTCCGCGATAGGCTTCCTTAATAGCCGGCCCATCATTTAAAGCGCTGAGTGAACCGTCCGGCCTAACCTGATAACTAAATGGACTAAGGGAGGTCAAATGTCTGGCCGCAGCGGCCGCGCTGGCGGTGATGCCCGCAGCCGAGATGGCAGGCTCGGCATAGCCGTTCGCTTCAATCGTCATCTTCCGCGGACCCGGAATGCGGAGCCGCATGCCGGGAAGAATAAGGGCGGGATTAGTAATATGGTTAACTCTAGCCAGATCCTGCAGGGTAATGCCGTATTTTTGAGAGATCGTCCATAACGTTTCCCCCGGAATGACCTGATGGCTGTCAGCCTCAATGGGAATAATGAGCGATTGTCCGGGGACGAGAGGCTCGGTTGCCTGCAAGCCATTGGCGGCAAGGATAGCGTCCGGGGGCAGGCTGTACAGCTGCGTCAGACTCTGCAGGGTGTCCCGCCCTTTGACGGTATAGATCAACATCACCTCTCGCCTCCTTTATTCATTCGTATTCTTCTATTACTATCCTATTCGGCAACTCCCCTAACTTAAAACCACGCCAAATAAATTGATAACGGCAGGAAAAGGAAAGGGATATTGGTACACTTCGAGACAAAAACGAACTTTATTTGAATTGTATTATTTTAATGTTCGTATTTTATTCGCTTTTCATTGACAGACATAGGGGGATTGGATAAACTAGAATAGGTTAAGGCGGAACATTCGTCGAATGATCCGTAAATATGTTGAAAGTTCTCGTATATCCTCGGGAAAAAGGCCCGAAAGTTTCTACCCGAAAACCAAATTTTTCGGACTACGAGTGGATGGAACAAATAAACAGGTTGCCCTCAATACAGGGCAGCCTTATGCTGTCTTTGCATTACCGCATTAACGAAGTAAAGACAATTGTTGCCATCTGCTCGGGTCCCGGCAGCATCCATAAACGTTATGGCTGCAGCACGGGTTTTTTTACGTTTCTGGAAGGTTGATTTTCGCGAGATGTACACAATTTATAGATGAAGGAAGGTTTGAACGCATGTCTGCGAAAGTAGGCGTCATCATGGGCAGCAAGTCGGATTGGGATACAATGAAACTTGCCTGCGACGTGTTAGAAGAGCTGCAAATTCCTTACGAGAAAAAAGTTGTTTCCGCTCACCGGACACCGGATTTAATGTTCGAATATGCGGAAACGGCTGCAGAACGCGGTCTTAAAGTAATTATCGCGGGTGCCGGCGGTGCCGCGCATTTGCCGGGCATGGTTGCTGCGAAGACGATTCTGCCGGTAATCGGCGTGCCTGTCAAATCCTCGAATCTGAGCGGCCTTGATTCGCTCCTGTCAATCGTGCAAATGCCGGGCGGCATTCCGGTTGCAACAGTAGCGATTGGCAATGCAGGCGGTACAAATGCCGGATTGCTGGCTGCTCAAATGCTTGGTGCTTTTGATCCCGAAGTACAAGCCCGGGTGGAAGCGCGGCGCGAGCGGATCAAGCAGGAAGTGCTGGAAAGCAGTGAGACATTATGATGATGGAAGATAACAAACGGACGCTTCTGCCGGGCAGCACCATTGGTGTGCTGGGCGGCGGACAGCTTGGCCGGATGATGGCGCTCGCAGGCAGCGCGATGGGTTACCGCTTTGTAGCGCTTGACCCGACAGCCGATGCGCCTTGCGGACAAGTAGCGGATCAGATCGTTGCTGCTTACAACGACCGCGAAGCGGCTCGCGAGCTGGCGCGCCGGGCGGATGTTATCACGTACGAGTTCGAGAATGTCGATGCCGATGTGGCGGCGATGCTTATGTCGGAATCGTACGTGCCGCAGGGCAGTGAGCTGCTCTATACGACGCAGCACCGGCTTCGCGAGAAGCGTGCGATTGAAGCGGCGGGCGTACGGGTTGCTCCCTACAGCGAAATCCGGAGCAGCGAAGAGCTTCGCGCCGCAGCTGAGAAGTTTGGTCTTCCATGCGTGCTGAAGACGGCAATGGGCGGTTATGACGGCAAAGGGCAATGGGTGATTCGGAGCTTCGACGAGATTGATGAAGCGTACGAGACATTAAGCCGTGCCGGCGTAGAACTGGTGCTGGAGCAATTCATTACTTTTGAGAAGGAATTATCCGTTATTGCGGCAAGAAGTCCGCAGGGCGAGATAAAAGCGTTCCCCGCTGCAGAAAATATTCATGTCGAGAATATTTTGCATCTGTCGATCGTCCCGGCTCGTATTGCAGAGAGCGTACAGCAGGAAGCGGAAAAGCTGGCAGTCAAGATCGCGGAAGGGCTTGGCGTAGTAGGCCTGATTGCCGTAGAGCTGTTCCTGACAGCCGATGGCGAGCTGTTCGTGAATGAACTGGCGCCGCGTCCGCATAACAGCGGTCATTATACGATGGAAGCTTGCCGGACCTCGCAGTTTGAACAGCATGTGCGCGCGGTATGCAATTTGCCGCTGGGCGATACGGAGCTGCTGACGCCGGTTGTTATGGTAAACGTCCTTGGACAGCATGTAGAGCCGCTGCTCGCGAGGATGGCGAAGCATGATGAAGCGGCAGCAAGATTAAACGTTGCTCCAAAGGTTCATCTGTATGGCAAGAAGGATGCCGTATTCAAACGGAAAATGGGCCATGTAAACGTGCTTGCAGGCAATGTGCAGCAGGCGCTTGATTGGATAGAAGAGACAACTATTTGGAAGGTGTGAACGGTACATGTTAGAGCGTTACAGCAGACCGGAAATGAGAGCAATTTGGACAGAGCAGAATAAATTCCAGGCATGGCTCGAAGTTGAGCTTTGTTCCTGTGAAGCCTGGGTAGAGCTTGGCGTTATTCCGAAAGAGGATGTAGAAGCGCTTCGCAAAGCGGCCACTTTCAACATCGACCGTATCTACGAAATCGAGCAAGAAACTCGCCATGACGTAATCGCGTTCACACGCGCGGTATCCGAGACGGTTGGTCCAGAGCGCAAATGGGTTCACTACGGCCTGACTTCGACTGATGTTGTAGATACAGCGAACGGCTACCTGCTTCTGCAAGCAAACGCGATTCTTAAGAAAGACATCGAGCGTTTCATCTCGATCCTTCGCGAGAAAGCGATCCAATATAAAGATACGCCTATGATGGGCCGTACGCATGGCGTTCACGCCGAGCCAACTACGTTTGGTCTGAAAATGGCGCTGTGGCATGAAGAAATGAAACGCAACCTTGAGCGCTTCGAGCATGCATCAAACGGCGTTCAATTCGGTAAAATCTCCGGTGCGGTTGGTACTTACGCGAACATCGATCCATTCGTAGAAGAGTTTGTTTGCAAAAAGCTCGGCATCAGCCCGGCTCCAATCTCGACGCAAACTTTGCAGCGTGACCGTCACGCTGAATACATGGCGACACTTGCGCTTGTCGCAACATCGCTTGATAAATTCGCTACCGAAATCCGCGCTTTGCAGAAGAGCGAATTCCGTGAAGTGGAAGAAGCTTTTGCAAAAGGTCAAAAGGGCTCGTCCGCAATGCCGCATAAACGCAACCCGATCGGCTGCGAGAACATCTCCGGTCTGTCCCGCGTCATCCGCGGCCACATGCTGACCGCTTACGAGAACGTACCGCTGTGGCATGAGCGCGACATCAGCCACTCGTCGGCAGAACGCGTTATTTTGCCGGATGCAACGATGCTTCTGAACTACATGCTGAACCGGCTGGGCAACATCATTCAGAACCTGACCGTGTTCCCTGAAAATATGAAGAAAAACATGCAGCGCACATTTGGCGTTCCGTTCTCCGGCCGTGTGATGACAAAGCTGATCGACAAAGGCCTCAGCCGCGAGCAAGCTTACGATACGGTTCAGCCGCGTGCGATGCAGGCGTGGGAAGAGCAGCGCCAATTCCGCGACATTATCGAATCGACACCGGAAATTACAAGCCTTCTGTCGGCGGAAGAGATCGACGATGCTTTCAATCCGGCTTGGCACTTGAAGCATGTGAATACGATCTTTACGCGTCTTGGCTTGAACTAAAGGGCAAAGGGGATTCGAGGAAGAATGACTGCACAATCGCAAGCTTTATCCACGGCGGCGGACTACATCAAAGCTCCGCTGCTGTATAAAGGCAAGGTTCGTGAGCTTTATGATCTTGGCGAGCATTACCTGATCGTCGTGACAGACCGCATCTCGGCATTCGACTATGTACTGGATCCGGCTGTCCCGCAAAAGGGTAACGTGCTGAACCGCCTGTCGGCTTTCTGGTTCGAGCAAACGGCTGACATTCAGACGAATCATGTTGTACACACGGACGTCCTGAAGCTTGGGGATATCATTACGGCGCCGGAGCTTTTGAAGGACCGGATCATGGTAACGAAAAAAGCGGAGCGTATCGACATTGAATGTGTCGTTCGCGGCTATATCACCGGCGGAGGTTGGAGACAATACCAGCAAACGTCCGCGATTAACGGCATCGAGCTTCCGGAAGGCATGCGCAAGAACGAGCGTTTCCCTAAGCCGATTTTCACCCCGGCAGCGAAAAATGACGTTGGCCATGACGAGGATATCCCATTCGAGCGTATGCAGGAGATGGTTGGCGCTGAGCTCGCGGAAGAGCTTCGTGACCGCAGCATCAAGCTGTACGAATTCGCTCATGAATATTGCGCGAAGCATGGTATTATCCTTGCTGACTGCAAATTCGAATTCGGACTGATCGACGGCAAAGTCATTCTGATCGACGAGATCTTCACCCCGGATTCCTCGCGTTTCTGGGCAGAAAGCAACTACGCTTACGATATCGAGATCGACAGCATGGACAAAGAACCGGTCCGTACTTACCTTCTCGGCTCCGACTGGGATAGAGACAGCAAACCGGCTCCTCTTCCTGAATCCGTCGTAAACGAAACAACAAATCGTTACCTCGACATTTACAGCCGTCTTACCGGCCGTTCGCTCGGATAGATCGAAATTATTTATCTGTATATTAGTTAATTAATATATTACTTAGTTATTTTATTAATATCGATGTTCGTTTTTAGTATTTGTCGGTTTGTTTTCAGGCGTTGAGCACGATAGTGCGCTAACGCCCCAACTGCTGTACACACGACTACCCGGGAGGGTGTTGAAGTTCGGCTGCCGGGAGTGAGGGAGCAAGGGTATCTATCGGAGAGCGACAGCGTTCGCCTTTGAAATTCGGAAAATAACCGCTGAGCGGTTCTAATCAAATTTTCCGATTTCAACAGCGACGTAGAGAGATACCCTTGCGACCGAGCGACCTAACAGCAGTCAGCATGTCCACCATCCGACCGGAAAAACCATTTTCAGGAGGCCACCCATGAAAGCAAAAGTCTACGTCACTATCAAACAAAATGTACTCGACCCGCAAGGTCAAGCCGTTCAAGGCTCGCTGCACACAATGGGCTTCGCAGAAGTCGAGAAAGTCCGTATCGGTAAATACCTTGAGCTTGAACTAGGCACTGACGACCGCGCTGAAGCAGAAGCTCGCGTGAAAGTGATGTGCGAAAAGCTGCTGGCAAATACGGTAGTCGAAGATTTCCGTTTTGAATTGGAGGGATAATCGATGAAGTTTGCAGTTCTCGTATTCCCCGGCTCCAACTGTGACATCGACTGCTTCAAAGCGGTAGAAGATACAATCGGCCAAGAGGTTGATTATGTATGGCATACAGCGACTGACCTCTCCGGTTATGACGCGATTCTGGTACCAGGCGGCTTCTCCTATGGCGACTACCTGCGCTGCGGCGCAATGGCTAGTTATGCTCCGGTAATGAATGAAGTTGTAAAAGCGGCAGAGCAAGGCAAGTTTATCCTTGGCATCTGCAACGGGTTCCAAATCCTGACCGAAGCCAACCTTCTGCCAGGCGCATTGATCCGCAACACAGGCCTTAAATTCCGTTGCCAGCAGCAGCTTCTTGAAGTGGTGAACAACGGTACAGCATTTACGAACCAATACTCGCAAGGCGAGATTATCGATATTCCGATTGCACACGGCGAAGGCAACTACTACTGCGACGATGCAACGCTGGCTGAGCTGAAAGCAAACAATCAGATCGTATTCCGTTATGCAGGCGACACGAACCCGAACGGTTCGGTTGAGAACATTGCGGGTATCAGCAACAAGAAGGGCAATGTCGTGGGCATGATGCCTCACCCAGAGCGCGCGGTTGATCAAATTCTCGGCTCGGAAGACGGCAAACGGATGTTTACATCGATTTTGAATGCATGGAGGGAACAACATGGCGCAGCAATTAACGGCTAAGGAACCGACGCCTGAACAAATCGTCGAGCAAAAGATTTATCAACAATTTGGTGTATCGGATTATGAGTTTGAGCTTATCTGCGGTTTTCTCGGCCGTACACCTAACTATACGGAAATCGGCGTATTCAGCGTTATGTGGTCCGAACATTGCGCCTACAAGAACTCCAAGCCAATCCTGAAGAAATTCCCGATCACAGGTCCTCGTGTCCTGATGGGACCAGGCGAAGGCGCGGGTATCGTGGATATCGGCGACAATCAAGCGGTTGTATTCAAAATCGAATCGCATAACCATCCATCCGCGGTTGAGCCTTACCAAGGCGCTGCAACGGGTGTAGGCGGCATTATCCGCGACATTTTCTCGATGGGCGCCCGCCCGGTAGCTTTGCTGAACTCGCTTCGTTTCGGCAAGCTGGAAAATGACCGCGTAAAATATCTGTTCGAGAACGTTGTTAGCGGCATCGCCGGATACGGCAACTGTATCGGTATCCCTACCGTTGCAGGCGAAGTGATGTTCGACGAGAGCTACGAGGGCAATCCGCTCGTTAACGCGATGTGCGTTGGCCTTATCGATCACGACAAAATCCAGCGCGGCGTGGCAAAAGGTGTTGGCAACCCGGTATTCTACGTTGGCCCGGCAACAGGCCGCGACGGTATCCACGGTGCTACCTTCGCATCCGTTGAGCTGACAGAAGAATCTGAAGAAAAACGTACAGCCGTACAAGTCGGCGATCCGTTCATGGAGAAGCTCGTTATGGAGTCTACTCTGGAACTGATCAACTCCGGCATCGTACTTGGTATTCAAGATATGGGCGCAGCGGGCCTCACTTGCTCGAGCGCAGAGATGGCTTCCAAAGCGGGCAACGGCCTGGAGCTGTACCTGGATGAAGTGCCGCAACGCGAGACAGGCATGACGCCTTATGAAATGATGCTGTCGGAATCGCAAGAACGTATGTTGTTCGTTGTTGAGCCTCAGCATGAAGCGCAAGCGCAAGAAATTTTCGACCGTTGGGGCGTTATTTGTAAAAAGGTTGGTAAAGTAACGGATGACGGACGTCTTCGTCTGTTCCACCAAGGCGAGCAAGTGGCCGACATGCCGGTTAAAGCGCTTGTTGACGAGTGCCCGGTGTATGAGAAGCCATCCCAAGAGCCGGCTTACTTCCGTGAGAATGCAACTCTTGATACGGCTGCATTTGCAGAAGTAACGGATTTGACTGGCGCTCTTGAGAAAGTACTCGCTTCGCCAACCGTGGCAAGCAAAGAGTGGGTTTACAACCAATATGACTATATGGTCCGTACGTCGACAGCCGTTCAACCAGGCTCCGACGCAGCAGTCGTGACCATCCGCGGCACCCGCAAAGGTCTTGCGATGACGACGGACTGCAACGGCCGTTACGTATATCTCGATCCTGAAGTAGGCGGACGTATCGCGGTAGCCGAAGCTGCCCGCAACATCGTATGTTCCGGTGCAGAACCGCTTGCGATTACAGATAACCTGAACTTCGGCAGCCCGGAGAAGCCGGAAGTCTTCTGGCAAATCGAGAAAGCAGCAGACGGCATGTCCGAAGCTTGCCGCGTACTTGATACGCCGGTAATCGGCGGCAACGTCAGCTTGTACAACGAGAATGCCAAAGGCGCGATCTACCCGACTCCGGTCATCGGTATGGTTGGTCTCGTGCATGATGTGGATCACATCACAACGCAAGGCTTCAAAAAAGAAGGCGATGTTATTATTCTCGTCGGCGATACAAAAGCAGAGCTTGGCGGCAGCGAGCTGCTCTATGTTCTGAACGGCTCGGCAGAAGGACGTCCGCCGCAAATCGATCTGGCAACGGAGAAGAAGACGCTAAGCGCTATTCTGACAGCCATCCAAGGCGGTCTGGTTGCTTCGGCGCATGACTTGTCCGAAGGCGGCCTGGCTGTCGCGCTGGCTGAATCCGCAATCAGCGGCGGGATTGGCGCAGAAGTAAACGTCGCAACGGATCTTCGTCCGGATCACCTGCTCTTCAGCGAATCGCAATCGCGTATTCTGCTCTCGGCTACCCCTGAGAAAGCAGCCGCATTGCAAGCGCATCTGAATGAGCAAGGCGTAGTGAATGCAGCAATCGGTACTGTCAAAGGCAGCAGCCTGACCATCAACGTAAACGGCAAATCCGGCGTTAACGCACCGGTACAACAACTGGAGAAGGTTTGGAAGGATGCGATTCCATGTCTGATGAAATAAAACAGCTGAAGCTGTGGACGGGAAATCATTACAACGAAGGCATTGGCCGTGACGATATATTTGATAAATTGCGTGAGGAATGCGGCGTGTTCGGGGTCTTTAATGTCCCGAACGCGTCCTCCCTCAGCTATTACGGCCTTCACGCCCTTCAGCACCGCGGCGAAGAAAGCGCAGGGATCTGCGCAGTTAATACAGAGGAAGGCAACCGTTTCTCGTATCACCGCGGCATGGGGCTTGTGAAGGAAGTATTTGATAAAGAGCGGATTCAGTCGCTGCCCGGCAGCCGCGCGATCGGCCACGTCCGTTATTCAACGGCTGGCGAGAGCAAGCTGGCGAATGCGCAGCCGCTTATTTTCCGTTATCGGGACGGAGATCTGGCAGTCGCAACAAACGGCAACATCGTTAATGCCCCGGAGATCCGCAAGGAGCTGGAAAGCCAAGGCTCTATCTTCCAGACATCCAGCGATACCGAGGTTATTGCCCACTTGATCGCACGTTCGCCGAAGAGCTTCGAGGAAGCGGCGAAGGATGCCCTTCAGCGTATTATCGGGGGCTTTGCGTTCCTGATTATGACAAATGACAAGCTGCTGGTAGCTTCTGATCCGAACGGTCTTCGTCCGCTCGTAATGGGCAAATTGGGCGACGGATATGTCTTCTCTTCCGAATCCTGCGCGTTTGAATCGATTGGCGCAGAATATGTGCGTGATGTTCAACCGGGCGAGCTGCTGTATCTGGATGCAGACGGCATGCGCGAGGACCGTTATGCGGAGGTAGAACGTCGTGCGACTTGTGCGATGGAGTATATTTATTTTGCCCGCCCGGACAGCGATATTAATACAATCAATATCCATTCCGCGCGTAAGCGGATGGGGAAACAGCTTGCGATGGAATCCTTCGTGGATGCGGATATCGTAACCGGCGTACCGGATTCGAGTATTTCGGCGGCAATCGGTTATGCCGAGCAGACAGGTATTCCTTATGAGCTTGGGCTGATCAAGAACAAATATACAGGCCGTACCTTTATTCAGCCTTCCCAAGAGCTTAGGGAACAAGGCGTGAAGATGAAGCTGTCTGCGGTACGCAAAGTCGTGGAAGGCAAACGCGTTGTAATGATTGACGACTCGATCGTGCGCGGAACCACTTCCCGCCGGATTGTAAACATGCTTCGCGAGGCAGGCGCTACGGAAGTGCATGTGCGGATTACATCGCCGCCATTCAAGAACCCTTGCTACTACGGCATCGATACACCGGACCGCAAGGAGCTTGTTGCTTCTTCGAGAACGGTGCAGGAAATGTGTGAAATGATTAATGCGGACTCTTTATTCTTCCTCAGTCAAGACGGCTTTATCGATTCGGTAGGCGGCAATGACGGCGCGTACAACCGCGGCATGTGCCTCGCCTGCTTCGATAATGATTACCCAACGCCTGTGAACGAGGAATCGGATAAGAGCTGCAGCTGTTAATTTGGAGTTAATAAGACGTTTGATAAAAGGGGTTGACTGGTGTGTCAGAAGCGTACAAAAAGGCCGGAGTCGATATTGCTGCCGGCAATGAAGCAGTCGAACGGATGAAGAAGCATGTTAAGAAAACGTTCCGTCCGGAAGTGCTGACTGATCTCGGCGGATTTGGCGGTTTGTTTGGCCTTAACAAAGACAAATACGAGGAGCCTGTACTCGTATCCGGAACAGACGGCGTTGGCACAAAGCTGAAGCTTGCGTTCATGATGGATAAACATGATACGATCGGCGTTGACGCAGTGGCAATGTGCGTAAACGATATTATCGTACAAGGCGCTGAGCCTCTCTTCTTCCTCGATTATCTGGCATGCGGTAAAGTCGTTCCGGAAAAGATCGAAGCCGTAGTCAAAGGCATCTCCGACGGCTGTGTGCAAGCAGGCTGCGCATTAATCGGCGGCGAAACGGCTGAAATGCCTGGCATGTACCAAGGCGATGAATATGATATTGCCGGCTTCACCGTTGGTGTTGTGGACAAGAAGAAAATCATCGACGGCACAACAATCGCTCCTGGCGACGTTGTTCTCGGATTTGCTTCGAGCGGTATCCACAGCAACGGCTACTCGCTGGTACGCCGTCTTCTTCTTGAAGAATGCGGCTATGCGCTTGACCAGCGTTTGCCTGAGCTGAACGATGAGGTTCTTGGCGATGTTCTGATCGAGCCAACCCGCATCTACGTGAAATCGGCTCTTAAGCTGATTGAAGAAGTGAATGTAAAAGGCATGGCGCATATTACAGGCGGCGGCTTTATCGAAAATATCCCGCGCGTTCTTCCAGAAGGCGTAAACGTGAATGTCGAATACGGCTCTTGGCCGATTCTGCCGATCTTCCAGCTGATGCAGGATAAAGGCGCAATCACGAATCGTGACATGTTCACCACCTTTAATATGGGCATCGGGTTAGTCGTAGTTGTTCCAGCTGATCAAGCGGAGAAAGCTCTGCAAGTTGCGCAAGAGCTTGGCGAGGCAGCATACCGAATCGGAACGGTAACGGAGGGCAATCGCGTCGTTACGTTTACAGGAGCGGAAGTGTAATGGGAGGACTGCGTTTAGCCGTGTTCGCATCGGGGCAAGGAACAAACTTCCAGGCCCTGGTCGATGCGGTGCAGCAAGGAAGGCTCGATGCAACCATCGAGCTTCTTGTTTGTGATAAGCCATCTGCGCCTGTTGTAGAGCGGGCACGCAAGGCGGGCGTCGATACCTTCCTCTTTGTGCCGAAGGAGTATCCATCCCGTGAGGCTTATGAAACGGAAATTCTGGCGGAGCTTCAGCGCCGCGGCATCGAGCTCGTCGTTCTGGCCGGTTATATGCGGATCATTACATCGGTGCTTGTGGAGCCGTTTTACGGCCGCATGATTAATATCCACCCGGCTTTGCTGCCTTCTTTCCCCGGCGTAAACGGGATCGGACAAGCATTGCAGTATGGCGTGAAGATTACAGGAGTTACCGTTCATTATGTGGACGGCGGCATGGACAGCGGACCCATTATTGCGCAAAGCGCCGTTGAAGTGCTTGGCGGCGATACGGAGGACACGCTGGGCGGACGAATTCATGCAGCCGAGCAGCAGCTGCTGCCGCAGGTCGTGCAGTGGATTGCAGAGGGCCGTGTTGTCCTTGATGGACGCAGCGTTACGGTGACAGCTTAGCTTGATATAGCTTAATAATATAAGTACCTATTTTGAGGAGGCAATTTGGCGTGGCAATTCGTAGAGCGTTAATTAGTGTATCGGACAAGACTG
>Ga0065721_10003913_pt1 | contig 56533 bp, 62 predicted proteins | sample Mesricmetagenome_FD_59108 | JGI IMG/M metagenome (GOLD analysis project Ga0065721, IMG submission 59108) | Mesophilic microbial community from rice straw/compost enrichment Sample: eDNA_1 v2 (version 2) | ecosystem: Engineered > Solid waste > Grass > Composting > Bioreactor | place: USA: Davis... | reverse complement strand
CGCCGCCGAGCCCGAGCCGCTTGAATACGTCCGCGTCTGCGACGCCTTCGGCACCGGCTACTTCTACATCCCCGGCACCGAAACCTGCCTCAAGATCGGCGGTTACGTTCGTTTCGAAGCTCAGTTCTCCGACGTTGACGACTTCGACTGGAACTGGCGTACTCGCGGCCTCGTGACCTTCGATGCCAAGAGCGATTCGGAAATCGGCACGATCGGCTCCGTCATCACGCTCCGCACCTGGGCTGAAGATCAGGACAGCTCGGACGACCGCGTTGAACTCGACGAAGCCTACATCACCGCTGGCGGCTTCAAGGTCGGTTATGCCTACAACTACTGGGATAACGACCTGTCCGGCGAAACCGACGACATCGGCTCCAACCGCCTCAACATGATCGGTTACGAGTACACCGCTGACGCCTTTGCCTTCGGTATCTTCGCTGAAGAGCTGAGCCAGTCCTACAGCGAAGAACTCACCGCCGACTACGCTGGCGACGACAACATCGGCGTAACGGCTCAGATCTCGGGTGCATTTGGCCCGGTCAACGCCTTCCTGCTCGGTTCGTATGACTTTGCTGCCGAAAACGGCGCTATCCGTCTTCTGGCAACTGCCGATCTCGGCCCGGGTCAGCTTGGCCTCGCCGGCATCTACTCCACCGGCCAGAACGCCTACTACGACGTTTCCGAATGGACGATCGCTGCACAGTATGCTGTTGCGGTCACCGACAAGTTCTCCATCACCCCCGGCTTCCAGTACTGGGATACCCTCGACGTTGACGTCGACGGTGACTTCACCGGCAGCCGTGACGCCTGGCGCGCTGGCGTAACGCTCGACTACGCTATCGCTGAAGGCCTGACCAGCAAGCTCAGCGTTCAGTACACCGACGAAGACGGTGAGGACGAAGTCGTTTCCGGCTTCTTCCGTCTGCAGCGCTCGTTCTAATAGAACGCCAAAAATGAAAGCCCGGCTTCGGCCGGGCTTTCTCTTGTAAACAGTTGCAGGGCATCAAATATCAGACAGAGGGCGCATGCTGCGTACCGCTGAAGGGAAAATTTTATCGAGAAACTGTTATTGAAAAGATTGGTTTTCACATATAACTTTTTGCTCTGACACTCGCTGGTGCGAGCCATGAAGGCGGCACCGATTTGAGGGGAACTGAGGTTGAGCAATGCGTTAAACGACCGCAGGCCGGGATTCGAAAGGGACGTCGAACTTCCAGCCTACAGTCTGAACTACCACTACGGTCATGCCCCCAGGGTCACGATCGTCAAGGAGACTTCCCTCCAGCAGTTGTTTCAAAAGTATGGAGACATTCTTTGGAACAACGGCAGTCACAAATATAATGTGACGAACTTTATCGGGGAGCTGAACGATCTCCTCGTCCCTCGCGAGTTCTCCGGCTTCAGCCAGGAGATGCTCGATGCACTGATAGGCGCTCTGCGCAAACGCGGCAACAGCAATGCAACCATCAATCGCAAGATGGCGGCGCTCAGCAAGTTGCTGCGAAAGGCGCAAAAAATGGGCGACGTTCACAGCCCGCCGGAATTCAAGCGGCAGAAGGAAAAGGCCGGACGAATCCGCTTCCTGGATCGCGATGAGGAGCATGAGCTGTTCAACACGATCAGGGCCAAGTCGGAGGATTACTACCGGCTCTGCGTCTTCCTGGTAGATACCGGTGCACGCCTCAGCGAAGGGCTGGGACTGCGCTGGAACGATATCCAGGGATCGCGCGTGACGTTCTGGGTCACCAAATCCGGACGCAGTCGTTCCGTGCCGCTGACGGCCCGGGCGAAAGAAGTGATCCAGGCCGGGGACAAACGCAAGGCCGGACCGTTCTCGGGTATCGACCAGCAGAAATTCCGGATCGCCTGGCACGCCGCCAAGGAAGAGATCGGGCTCGGCGACGACAAGGATGTGGTGCCACACGTGTTGCGCCATACCTGCGCCTCACGTCTCGTTCAGGGCGGGATCGACATCCGCCGCGTTCAGATGTGGCTCGGCCACCAGACGCTGGCAATGACGATGCGCTACGCGCACCTGGCGTCGCACGATCTCGACATGTGCGTTCCGATCCTGGAGCGCAGCGTGGAGAAACCGCCGACGATCAACTGATCCTCCCCTGCCCTCACCGGCTTTGGGATATGGATGAAAACATAAAGCGGGCGTCCAGTCGAAACGGGACGCCCGCTTTTCTTTTCCCGTATCAAGGCGACGCCACGTGATGCCGCCGGGCGATGCTGGCGTCCTAGGCGATCAATTGCTTGAGATCGCTGGAGGCGTCAGCAACGATCGCCGGATCGGCGTTGCGCCCCATCTCTAGAAGCTTCTTGCCGGTGACATAGGCTTTGGCATCGTTGATGGCGTCGACGGCGATCAGCCGGCCTTCCTTATAATACCATATCGATTGGCTGCCCTCGCGCGCACCGGGCCGGGTGACGGTGGTATCGTAGCCCAGGTTGAAGCCGGCGATCTGCAGCTTGACGTCATACTGGTCCGACCAGAACCAGGGCTTCGGCCGATAGGGTTCCGAACCTCCCGCAAGCAGCGCGGCAATTGCCTCGGCCTGGTCGACAGCGTTCTGCACCGATTCCAGCCGGACCCGGCCGCCGTCCCACGGCAGCAGCGCGCAGTCGCCGGCGGCATAGATATTGGGGTCGGAAGTGCGGGCGAATTCGTCGACGACGATGCCGTTCATCGTCTCGATCCCGGCTGCGGTCGCAAGGGCGTCGTTGGCGCTGGCACCTATACCGACAATCACGAGATCCGCCTCGATGGTCTCGCCGCTTGCGAGTTCCGCACCTGCCACGTGACCATTGATACCGAGCAGGCGGGCAAGGCCGGTCTTCTCCCGGATCGACACGCCATGCGCCTCGTGGATCGCCCGCATGGCGTCGGCGGTCGCTTGGGAGGCGACGCGCTGGAGGATGCGTTCCGCCATCTCAATCACCGTGACCTCGAGGCCGAGATGCCGCGCCACTGCGGCGCCTTCGAGGCCGATATAGCCGCCGCCGACGACCAGCAGCTTGCGGCCCGGCTGCATTTCGGTCGCAAGCCGGTCGGCATCGGTCTTGTCGCGTACGACGTAGACGCCCTGCAGGTCGCCTCCGATCTCCGCCGGCAGCTTGCGCGGCGACGAGCCGGTCGCAATCACCAGCGTATCGTAGTCGAGGCTGCGGCCGTCGTTGCAGCGAACGGTCTTCGCCTGCCGGTCAATCGCCTCCACAAGGGTGGAGAGCCAGATCTCGACATCGTTTTCGGGAAACCATTCGGCGGAGCGGAACAGGAGGCGGTCGAAACTCATTTCGCCGAGCAGGTATTTCTTGGAGAGCGGCGGGCGCTGATAGGGCAGTTCGTCCTCGCCGCCGATGATCGTGATCGGACGCGTGTCCTTCAAGGCTCGCAGCTTCGCCGCCACCGCAAAACCCGCCTGCCCGGCGCCGATGATCACAAGCCTGCCTGCCACTTCACACTCCCAACGCTTGTCCGCAATAGCACCATGGATTGAAAGGATAATTGCAGCGGTATCGTGGCCTGTCCGCGCCGTCAAGGAAGGCGAAAACCGACATCGCCACCCCATCCCTGACCAGGATCTCCTAACGAAAAGGTGGAGAACCGGCAGGACTGCCGCGACAAGCCGATATGACGAGCTATACTCACACCTCGCCGAAAATCATTCCGTCAGGGAATGACTTCAGTCCGATCAGCGCTCGCTAAATTTTGGGAAACATCCGGAAAATTAAGGCTTTTCCTCATACAAAAGCTGTTGTAGCTATATCAATACGAGACCAAGCTATTCCGGGAGGGACGAATCCATGACCGAACATCACCCTGCAACGCCCGAACAGGCGCGCGCCAAGATGGCCCCCTTCGACTGGCAGGATCCGTTCCTGCTGGAGGACCAGCTTACGGATGAGGAGCGGATGATCCGCGACACCGCTCGCGCCTATTGCCAGGACAAGCTGGCAAGCCGCGTGACGGAAGCCAACCGGCAGGAAATCTTCCACCGCGAGATCATGACGGAGATGGGCGAGCTCGGCCTGCTCGGCCCGACCATCCCGGAGGAATTCGGCGGCGTTGGCGCCAACTACGTCTCCTACGGTCTCGTCGCGCGTGAAGTCGAGCGCGTCGATTCGGGTTATCGCTCGGCCATGTCGGTGCAGTCCTCGCTGGTCATGCACCCGATCTTCGCCTACGGCACCGACGAACAGCGCGCCAAGTACCTGCCCAAGCTCGCCTCCGGCGAATGGGTCGGCTGCTTCGGCCTGACCGAGCCGGACCATGGCTCTGACCCCTCCTCCATGATCACCCGGGCAAAGAAGGTCGACGGCGGCTATCTCGTCTCCGGCGCCAAGAACTGGATCACCAACTCGCCGATCGCTGACGTCGCCGTGGTATGGGCCAAGTCGGAAGCCCATGACGGCAAGATCAAGGGTTTCCTCCTCGACCGCGGCATGAAGGGCTTCGAGACGCCGAAGATCGAGGGCAAGTTCTCGCTGCGCGCCTCCGTTACCGGCATGATCCAGATGGACGAAGTGTTCGTGCCGGAGGAAAACCTCCTGCCTCACGTCTCCGGACTCGCCGGCCCGTTCGGCTGCCTCAACCGCGCCCGCTACGGCATCGCCTGGGGCGCTATGGGTGCCGCCGAATTCTGCTGGCACGCCGCGCGGCAGTACACACTCGACCGCAAGCAGTTCGGCAAGCCGCTCGCCGCCACTCAGCTCATCCAGAAGAAGCTTGCCGACATGGAAACCGAGATCGCACTCGGGCTTCAGGGCGCGCTTCGCCTCGGCCGACTGTTCGATGAGCACCGGGCACCGGCGGAACTGATCTCGCTGATGAAGCGCAACAACTGCGGCAAGGCACTCGACATTGCCCGCGTGGCCCGCGACATGCATGGCGGCAACGGCGTCTCCGACGAGTACGGCGTGATCCGCCACGTGATGAACCTCGAGGCGGTCAACACCTACGAGGGCACGCATGACATCCACGCGCTGATCCTCGGCCGTGCCCAGACCGGCCTGCAGGCCTTCCAGTAAGACCTATATAACTTTGCATGAAAAAGGCCGCGACACCGGAGTGTCGCGGCCTTTTCAGTTGATGCCTTGCTCTCAGCGATCCAGCACCAGATGCGGCTTGCCGTTCGAGGTATGGCGCGGCGAGACGCCGTTGCCGTCGATCGTGGCGTTGACCCGGCTGCGAAAGGCCGAGAAGCTATCGAAGGTGACGACATCCACCGGCTCGTCGAAGTGCAGCGTGATCGAATAGTAATCGCTCTGGGACAGCTTCGACAATGCGAGCACCTTGCCGCGGAAGCGCTGGCCAAGATATTCGCCGGAGACCACGGCTCCGACCGCGGCCGGCGGCAGCTGCGTATTGTCGTTGCGCTGGGCGAGCGCCGCGATGGTGTTCCAGTCGCGTGCACCGTGGCTCTTCGCCACCATTTCCAGCGCGGTACTATGCGTGAGCGGCGTTCCGGCAGCCGACATCGCGTCGCGCAGCCGTCTCGCCTGGGATTTCAGGTCGTCAACCGTCAAATGGGCCATGGTCATGGCAGCCTCCGTTTTCGGGGGCATGCGTAGCTTACAATCGGGGGCCCGCATTGCCCCATCGACGCATGCGCGCAAACGGGCTTCATGAACATAGGAGGACTTCACCAAGGGCGTGAACCCGCGGGCGGCCGGCGCCTCAACCGAGGCGGTATATGGGTGCCGTGGCACGGTGTGTCAAGCATGCAACCGCAAGCCGGAGCCACCTGCTGGACCTGCGACAGGGCGTCGCGCTTCACCGGCATTTTAACGAAGCCGTTCAGGTTTCGTCAGTAAAGCTGGGCTATTATGACACCAAAACAACACATCCAGGGAGGGCGACATGCCCTTGCAGGTTTACCGAGACGCAAAGGACAAGATCCCACCGGATCAGGTGTACGAGAAGTTCACGATTGACCGACCGGGCCGCATCGTTTTCGTGGGCCGGCATCTCAGCACCAAGAACAGCATGCGCTGCCTGATCCGCACGATCTCGCTCTATGGGGCCGAGCTGGAGGTCAGCCCGCACGTTCCGGTTCCGAGCAACTTCTTCCTGGAAATCCTCGGCATCCGCGATGAGATCGGCTGCACCGTGATCCGCCGCGAGGAGGAAAAGGTGGTGGTCGGCTTCAACATGCTGATCGATCCGGAATACCTGCACCACGTGGTGCGGCTCTCGTTCGAACTCAACAACTGACCGAAAAGAAGACAGGCCCCGAAGGGACCTGTCTCCGTGAGCTGCTACGCTGCCTTCAGCGCGGTCAGGTGCTTCTCGATGTCCGGAACCGGCATCTTCACCAGATCCTTCGGAACCTCCGCCCTCATCGCCTCGACCGCACCGGCGTTCAAGGTCTGGCGCAGAATGCCCAATGCCTTCGGCGGCGCAATCAGGATGTAGCGTTCGATCGCCTTGGAATAGACCCCCTCGTTCAGCTTCTCGGCGATGCCCTTCAGGAAAGCGCCTTCCGCCTGCTCGTGGAAATCCGTCTCCTCCATCGCGCTGCGGCCCGTGCCGACGGACGAATACGCCCGTCCCGGCCGATCGGTCGACAGATCACGATCGGGTTCGGCCGGCTGATCGAAGTGCTCCACCACCGTCAGATTGAGGATTTCCGCATCGCCGTCGTTGCGCAGGAACAGTGCCTTGGCGCCATCGCAGACGATCACCCATGATTTCCACGGTACGTTGAATTTGCTCATTCTTTCTCTCCCTAGGGCTCGCGTTGCGTTCCCTGATCAACGTTTAAAACAGCTTAATCGATCCCTTTCGGGCCAAAATGATCTGAATCAAAAATGGCAGAGCCCCGGAAAAGCAGGGCCAGCAGCCGCTATTTTGCGAAATCCTTAAATTTTAGCTTTTCCGTTAATTCGGATAGAACACTTTTGGGAGAGCCTGCATGCGCACAACAGCGGCCGAACGGAGAAAGCCATGCAGGGTACGCATCTGGCCACAGTTACCTCCGAAATGTACACACGCCAGTGGGAGCGATTTCAGGTCCGGCGTCCCGCACGGATCATGTCGGTCAGCCCGTGCATGAGCCGGATTTCCGTCCGCCCTTGCCAGCTGCTGGACATTTCGCGGGGTGGCGCGGGCATCGAGATGTCCAGCACCGCCGGTCTGTCTGAGCACTATTATCTCGAGGTGATCGGGCTCGCCCGGCGGATCGGCTGCGCCGAGGTATACCGCAACGGCACGCGCGTCGGCGTAAAGTTCATCGCCACCATCCCCGACGACATGCTCCACCGTATCGTGCGCGCCGACTTCCTCGAAGGCGAGGATGTCCGTCAGAAACGCCCCGGTCCGACCATCGGCCTTCCCGTCGGGATCGGCCAGGAACGGCGGCGCAGTTTCTGAGGCGTCGCAATCGTCATTTTCTCAGGTCAATCTCGGTGCTCCCGTGGGGAGAGAGGGCGATCCATAGGCCGGACTAGGGTGATCCCAGACAATTCACTGAACCGACCTCCCGTTGGCTTGCGCCGACCATATTAAGTCCTATTGTGGGGCCGTTTTCGAACTGCCAGGATCCCCCACATGCCGAGTTTTTCCCGTTTCACCCCACTGATCAGCACCCTCCCCTCCACCGTTCCCTTTGTCGGCCCAGAGGCCATCGAGCGTAACCGCGGGCTGACCGTCAAGGCCCGTATCGGCGCCAACGAGAGCGGTTTCGGCCCGGCCCCATCGGTGCTGAAGGCGGTGCGCGATCGCGCCGGCGAAGTGTGGAAATATGCCGATCCGGAGAACTTCGCGCTGAAGCAGGCGCTCGCCGCCCGTCTGGGGCTCTCCCCGGCCAATCTCGCCATCGGCGAAGGAATCGATGACCTGCTCGGCCTGATCGTGCGCATGGTGATCGAGCCGGGCATGCCGGTCGTCACGTCGTTCGGCGCCTATCCAACCTTCAACTTTCACGTCAACGGCTTTGGCGGTCGACTGGTGACGACACCTTACGTCGATGACCGGGAGGACCTGAACGGGCTCCTGGAGCTGGCGAAGAAAGAGAACGCGCCGCTCGTCTATTTCGCCAACCCGGACAATCCGATGGGAAGCTGGTGGGATGCCGACAGCATCGTCTCCTTCGCGAAGGCCTTGCCGGTGACCACCCTGCTGATCCTTGACGAGGCCTATTCGGAAACCGCACCGGAAGGGTCTATCCCGTCAATCGAGGCGCTGATCGACCTGCCGAACGTCATCCGCACCCGCACCTTCTCCAAGGCGTACGGTCTCGCCGGCGCCCGTGTCGGCTATGCCATCAGCACGCCCGGCACGGCTTCGGCCTTCGACAAGATCCGCAACCATTTCGGCATGCCGCGCCTTTCCGTCGTCGCCGCACTCGCCGCACTGGAGGACGAGACCTATCTCAAGGACGTGATCGGCAAGATTCAGGCCTCGCGCGAACGGATTTCCGCCATCGCCCGCGCCAACGGGCTCGAGCCGCTGCCGTCTGCCACCAATTTCGTTGCGATCGACTGCGGTCGCGATGGCGACTACTCCCGCCGGATCGTCGAGAAGCTTATGGAGCACGGCGTCTTCATCCGCATGCCCGGCGTGGCGCCGCTCAACCGCTGCATCCGCGTTTCGACTGGCGTCGAGGCAGACATGGCGCTGTTCGAGGCGGCGCTTCCTAAGGTTCTGAAAGAACTCGGATAAGAGAATTACTCTTCCGAAAGGAGCGCCCGGGAGAGTTTTCGTCTCACCAGACCGACGTCGTAGCCGTCAGTCGCGGTCCTGCCAAAGAAAAAAAGCCGCGCCGGCCTTGTTCCTGCCGGTCGCGGCTCTGATGTGTTGGCAATGGCCCCGTCCAAAGGTCCCCCGCCACATTCCCCTCGAAGAGGGTTCTTCTTCTGCCTCCCAGTGGCGCCGCTCATGGCGCCGGAAACTTGTTCCGAGCATGATGCTCAGTGCATCGTCATCCATTCGCGGGCGGCGCGCAGCGCCTCGGCGAGTTCGGACTTCGACATGGTCTGGGAGAGGTCGGCGCGCAACTCGGCGGCGCGTTCACAGCCCTTGATCGCTGCGATATTCAACCACTTGTGTGCGGCGATCAGATCAACCGGGCAGCCACGGCCGGTCGCATACATCAGACCCATGTCGCGGAAAACATCAGCCTGGGTTTCGCCACCCATAGTGGCCATTTCGGAATTGTGAATTTCAAAGCGTGCCATAGGTTTTGTCCCTGTTGCCTGTTGTCTTGTATCTGTCCCTGTTTTGCCTTCCGGGTCCGTGCCGTCTTCTGCAGCTTTTCGAACCTTTCGAGCCCGGCAGGTTTTCCCTGCTCGTTTGATGGGTTCACTATGACAAACGGCTTTCAACGCTCACTTAAAATCCATGATTAATTTGAGGAAAACAAAGTACAAATCCTTCGTAAACTTCGGATTCTGTTAAACATCGCTCGGCCTGCGAATTAAGGACTTCCGGGAAAAATTTACACAATATTGAGGCTTCGCCATAAACCGAACGCTAACCACGAATTAGACTTGCAAACGCCAATCGCTTCATCCGGAGGGTTGGAACGCGCCGTTACCGACGTCGGAAAACAGCCCTTTTCCGCTCGTTCCGGGGCAATCGGACCGATTGGCTATAACCATTCCGGCAGACTGATTTCGGAGGAAATGACAAGATGGACCAGTTCACCGGCGGCTGCCTGTGCGGAAAGTTGCGGATTCTGGCATCGGGACGCCCCTACCGCGTTGGCCTGTGCCACTGCCTCGACTGCCGCAAGCATCACGGAGCACTCTTTCACGCCTCCGCGATCTTCCCCGAGGATGCAGTGCGGATCGAAGGCGAAAGCCGCGACTATGCCGGACGTTTCTTCTGCCCCCACTGCGGCTCGACCGTTTTCGGGCGGACCGGTGACGAGATCGAGGTGAACCTGGGCTCGCTCGATGCTCCCGATCAACTGGTACCGACCTACGAAAGCTGGACCATCCGGCGCGAGTCCTGGCTGCCTCCGTTTCCGCTGAAACGGCACTATGAGCGCGACCGCGCCCACAGCGGCCGCTTTGAGGATTAGCCCCGGATCCCCCTCTCTCCATGGCACGGCACCCGCAAAATAGCGGCGAAGGTGTATTTACCTTTACGTTTGCGTAAGATAATTCTTAACTGTCGACGCCGGGTTCGTGGGGAGACAGGAAGGCGTCGAAATGCCGGACGGCGATCACCGGACGGCAGGATCCAAGTGTTTCGGGAGGAATCATTGAAGATGCGTGCAATTCTACTTGCGACCACGCTGATACTGGCTGCGGCGGGGGCCCATGCCGAGGAGCCGATCGTCGGCAACTGGAAGACGGCGAGCGGCGCGACGGCGCAGATCGCGCCTTGCGGTGGAGCCTATTGCGTGACGCTGAAAACCGGGAAGCATGCCGGCAAGCAGATCGGCAAGATGTCCGGCACCGGCGGCAGCTACAAGGGCACGATCACCGACCCGGAAGCCGACAAGACCTATTCCGGCTCGGGCAGCATCTCGGGCAATTCCCTGAAGATGAAGGGCTGCGTGCTCGCCGTGCTCTGCAAGAGCCAGACCTGGACGCGGCTCTGAGCGGCGGAAGGCTTCGCCTGTAAAGCGCTCACCACGAATCCCTTCCACCCACTAACGGGAAAAGGGCGCAGCCGGTATGAGGGGCATCCTGTGCGCGCCATTTTACACGAGGGGACGAGCCGGACACGCCGCTAGTGTACCGGCTTCGGGAAAGCCACCCGCAATTCGCTTGCGGGTGGCTTTTTTTATTCAGCCGGCATCGGCGCGAGATCATTCCTTTGCCCGATATTTCTCGGGCAGGATGAAGACCTCGTCGGCACGGGCATAGCCGCCGTCCTTTACTTCCTCGATCAGCACCATGGTATGCGGCCGCGCTGCCTCGCTGAAATACTCCACCAGCATGTCGGTCGTCCGATGGACGATCTCTTCCTTCTGCGCCCGGGTGAGCGCGGCTTCGGGGGTCTTTATATTGACGAAAGGCATGGGTTTCTCTGTCAGGGATTGCTGATCTTCATTGAAGGCTTTTCAGACCACACCGCCGTTGGCGCGGATCACCTGTCCGTTGACCCAGCCGCCGTCAGGACCGGCGAGGAAGGACACGAGATTGGCGATGTCGTCCGGCTGGCCGAGCCTCTTCAGCGGGTTTGCAGCTTTGATGGTCTTCGCCAGGTCCTCCGACTTGCCAGTCATGAAGAGCTCGGTCTCGACCGGACCGGGGGCGACGGCGTTTACCGTGATGCTCCTGGGCCCGAGTTCCTTGGCGAGGATATGGGTGATGGCCTCGACTGCCGCCTTGGTGGCGGCGTAGACGCCGTAGCCCGGCTGGTAAAGGCCGACAACGCTGGAAGAGAAATTGACGATACGGCCGCCCTCGCGCAACCGGTTCGCCGCTTCGCGGGCACCCCAGAAGACGCCGCCAAAGTTGATCGCGACCTGCCGTTCGAGGGCCTCGTCACCGGTCTCAGCAATCGGCGAGAGCTGCATGATGCCGGCATTGTTGACCAGCACGTCGACGCCGCCGAAGGCCTGATCGGCCGCATCGAACAGCGTCCTGACGCCGTCGGCCGAAGCGATATCCGCCTTGACCGCGATGGCCTTGCCGCCGGTCGCCTCGATCTCTTTCACGACCGCGGCTGCCGCGTCGGCACCGCTCGCATAGTTGACGATAACGGCAAAGCCGTCCGCCGCCAGCCGTCTCGCGATCGCGGCACCGATGCCCTTGGATGAGCCGGTGACTATCGCCGTTCTTACGATTTCTCCTGTCATGACACGCTCCCTTGTTTGTGTCTGACGGGAAAATGATGCGCTCAAACAATCAAAACAATTGCCGGTGAATTGACATATCAATTCGACTATGTCGAACAATTGAGAATGGACCGTCTCGACCGAATGCAACTGTTCGTCCGCGTGGTGGAGCGCCGCAGCTTTTCGGCGGCGGCGGCCGATCTCGGCCTGTCACGATCGACGACGACGGAGGCGATCAAGAAACTGGAGTCCGATCTCGGCGTACGGCTGCTTGAGCGCACCACCCGTCATGTGACGACGACGCTCGACGGTCGGGCCTATTACGAGCGCTGCCTGGCGATCCTCAGCGAGGTGGAGGAAGCGGATAATGCGTTCCGCGATGCCCGGCCGCGCGGTCTTCTCCGGATCGATGCCCACCCGCTTCTCACGCAAACCTTCCTGCTACCGCACCTGCCGGAATTCATGGCGCGTTATCCCGAGCTGGACCTGCATATCGGCCAGGGCGACCGTCTGGTCGATCTCGTGCGCGAAGGGATAGACTGCGTGATCCGCGCCGGAGACCTGCCCGACAGCGGCATGATCAGCCGACGGCTGACCACGATCGAGGAGGTGACCTGCGCCAGTCCCGACTATCTCGAACGTCACGGCATGCCCGCGACGCCCGACGATCTCGCCGGCCATGTCTGTGTCGGCTTCGTCTCCTCGCGCACCGGCGAGACCATGCCCCTCGAGTTCATGGAGGGCGGTGAGGTCCGGCTGGTGCCGCTACCGAGCCGGGTAACGGTCAACAACTCCGACACGATGAGTGAACTCGCCCGCCTCGGTTTCGGCCTGATACAGGCGCCGCGCTACCGGCTGGCGCGGGACCTCGCGGATGGCACGCTGGTGGAGGTGTTGAAGGATTACCCGTCCTCGCCCACTCCGCTTACGGCGCTATACCCGCAAAACCGCCAGACCTCGGCGAGGGTCCGGGTATTCCTGGACTGGGTATCGGGGATATTCAGCAAAGACGGCATATGAGGCACCGCACCTCTCCGTTTCGACACGAGACGGCGGCGAGCGGTACCCTCTCCCCGTTTCAGGGGAGAGGGTTGGGGTGGTGGGCACTCCCCCTCTCATGCCCCACCCCATGACTGCGAACCTATGACGGCAACAGCCTGAAATCGCTTCCCTCCGGTAGCAATTGCCCGCCATCGACGACGATGGTGGTACCGGTAATATAACTTGCCTCGTCGGAAGCGAGGAAGAGGAATGCGTTGGCGATGTCACGCGGGCTGCCGAGGCGGCCGAGCGGGATCGCGTCTTCCATGTTCTTGATGAAGGCCGGTCCACGATGAAGCTGCATCGCCTCGGTCATGATGTTGCCCGGCTCCACGCCATTGACGGTGATGCCGTAGGAGGAGAACTCAAGCGCGGCGGCCCGTATGAAACCATTGATGCCGGCCTTGGTCGCCGAATAGTGCCCGTGGCCGGGGCTCGTCACGTGTGGCCCGGTGATCGACGAGGTGAACAGGATGCGGCCGTAGCCCTGCTTCTTCATCTGCGGCAAGGCCGCGCGCGCAGCGTTGAAGGAACCGCGCAGGTTGACCGCGACAACGCGGTCCCAGTCCTCCGGCGTGGTGTCCTCGATCAGTTGCCAGGGATAGACGCCGGCATTCTGGACGATGATGTCGAGCCGGCCGAAACGCTCCACTGCGAGCGCCACGGCGGCCTGTGCCTGTGCCATCTCGGCAATGTCTGTGCGGATGAAGGCGGCGCCTAGCTCGTCGGCCGCGGCGCGACCGCCCTCCTCCTCGAAATCGGCGAGAACGAGTTTGGCGCCCTCTTCCAGGAAACGTTTCGCCGTCGCCTTGCCGATGCCTCGCGCGGCGCCGATAACGAGCGCCACCTTGTCCTGAAGTCTTCCAGTCATGCCAACCTCTGCCTCAGTCTCTGTTTGAACGTATCGAGCAACACCGCCGCCAGGACGAGGAAGCCATGGATCACCTGGGTGAAGTTCGCCGGCAGGCCCATCAGGTTGATGGCGGTATTGATGGAGGAAAGCAGCAGCACGCCGGCATAGACGCCGGGGAGCGCGCCGACGCCACCCTTCAGGCTGACCCCACCGATCACGACGGCGGCAAAGGCGTTGAACAGCAGCCCGATGCCGAGATTGGCCGTCGCGCCTGAGGTGCGGATCGTCAGCAGCCAGCCGGACAGACCGGCAATCGCGCCGGCGAGCACGAAGGCGAGGATAAGGTTACGCGTGACGCGGATGCCGGCGCGGTAGGCAGCGGTCTCGTTCCCGCCGATCATGATCAGATGCCGGCCGAAGGGCGTCTTCGCCAGGATCACCGAGAACACGACGAAGCAGAGAATTGCCAGCCAGGCCGTCAACGGCAGCCCGAGGACGCGCTCGATGGCGAACCAGCGGATCGCCGGCGCCAGATCCTGCGCCGACCGCCCGCCGGATACCGCAAGCACGATGCCGCGCACCCAGATGTAGGACGCGAGCGTGATGATGAAGGCGTTCATCTTCAGCTTGACGATCAGGAAGCCGTTGAAGAGGCCGATCAACCCGCCAACCGCGACAACGATCGCCAGCGAGGCCGGCACCGCCAGCCATTCGGGCGTCAGCTGCACGCCCATGCCTATGCCGGCCGAGCAGAACACGATGCCGACCGCCATGGCCGACAGCGCGGCAACGGATTCGACGGAAAGGTCCATGTGCCCGGTGATGATCACCAGCGCGAGCCCGATCGACATGACGCCGAGCACGCTCGAAGCCTCGATGATGTTGGCGAAGATGCCGAGCTGGAAATAGTTCGGGATGAGCGCCGAAAAGACGGCGAGCACGAAAATGAGCATGAACCAGACAAGATTGTCGAGGACGAACTCAAGGGTTTTGCGCGTACGTGGTGTCATGCCGTGGATCCGGTTGGAGATGGAAAGTCCGGGCCTGAATGGCCCGAAACAGCCTGGGATTGGCATAGGACGCCCCCTCATCCGGCCCTTCGGGCCACCTTCTCCCCGCTGGGGAGAAGAGGGGTCGCCGAGCCGTCGCCGGTCTCCTCTCCCCCACGGGGAGAGGTCTGCCGAGCGAAGCGGAGGCAGGGTGAGGGGGCGCGAAGCCTTGGATGTCTGGTGGACTTACTCCACCGACTGCACTTCCGTCGTCGGCGGCTTCAGGTTGCCCCAGAAGGCCGGATCATCGACGTTGTCCTTGGAGATGGCGGCGCCCGGAATCTTGATGTTGGGACCCCACTCCTCGATGGTCACGACACCCTTCAGGCCAAGCACGTCGTATTCGCCAGCCTTGATCTCCTGCTTGCCGGCGATCTTGTCCATGAACATGGCAACGGCGGCGGCCTGGGCGTAGAGCGGCTGCTCGACCTCGACGTTCAGCCAGCCCTTGCGGATCAGGTCTAGACCGACCGGCGCCCCGTTCGAGCTCATCAGCATCACGTCACCCGGCTTCTTTCCGGCGGCCTCCAGCGAGGCGACGGCGGCAACCGACAGATGCGCGGCATGGCCGAAGATCAGGTCGATGTCGGGATTGGCGAGAAGCTGGTCGGAGACGATGGTGCCGGCATTGCTGGCTTCCCACTGCATGGCAGGCACGGAGATGATGGTGACGTCCGGGAACGCCTTCATCTTCTCCTCGAAACCCTTCTGGATATCGAGCGTATAGGGATCGCCCGGGTCACCGAGGACCTGGAGGATCTTGCCCTTGACGTCACCGTGCTTGGCTTTCAGGAGCTTTTCAGCTTCGTCCGCGGCGACATAACCGATCTCGATCGTACCGGCGACGGAGGTGAAGTCGGAAACGGTCGAGGTGATCTGCCGGTCGAACTGGACCACCGGGATGCCGGCAGCGCGGGCAGCCTCGATCGACGGCTTCAGCGCGTTGAAATCAACGGCCGCGAGGATGATCGCGGACGGCTTCAGCGCGATGACGTCGTTCATCTGCGATTGCTGCGCGTCGGTCTTGTTGTCGGCATTGAGCGTCTTCATCTCGTAGCCGACCTGTTTCAGGAACATTTCCAGCGCGCTGACGGAGCCGGTCTGGAACTCATCCAGCAGCGTCGGCACGAGGTAGTAGACGGTGCCCTTGGTCTGGGCGAAGGCAGGCGTGAGTGTGGCGAAGCAGAGCGCCACAACGCTCAGCATGGCCATAAACAATCGCTTCATGGTCGTTCTCTCCAGTTTTTGTGCCGGACCCTCTGTCTTCATTTACCCGCCGGTCCGGCACCGGCGAGGTTTTGCCCGGTGATCATTTCGATCACCGCGTCGGCATTTGTCCTGGACGTCTCCACATCGCCGGCGACCACGCCCTGGCGGATGACCACGATCCGGTCCGCCACCTGGAAGGCCTGCTGCATGATGTGGGTGATGATGACGACGCCGATACCCTGATCGGCAACCTTGCGGATCATGTCGAGACCGCGACGGGTCTGCTCGACGCCGAGCGCTGCGAATGGCTCGTCGAGCAGCACCAGCTTGCCGCCCCAGTGGACGAAGCGGTTCAGTTCGATCGCCTGCCGCTGGCCGCCCGAAAGGTGCTCGACCTTGGTGCGCAGCGACGGGATACGCGTGCCGGCATTGGCGAGCGCCTTGCCCACCACGGCTTCCATCGCGCGCTCGTCGAGGAAAGGCACGCCGAGAACCTTGCGGGTGATCTCGCGGCCCATGAAGAAATTGGCGACCACGTCGACATTGGTGCAGAGCGACAGGTCCTGATAGACTGTCTCGATACCGGCATTCTTGGCTTCCGCGGGGCTTTTCGCCTGGAACTCCTCCCCCTCGAACAGCATGCGGCCGGAGGTCGGCGTCAGGCCGCCGGAGATGATCTTGACGAGCGTCGACTTGCCAGCGCCGTTGTCGCCGAGCAGCGCCACGACTTCCCCTTTGCCGATCGAGAAGGAGATGCCCTTCAGCGCTTCGATGGCGCCGAAGTTCTTGCGGATGTTGTCGAGCACCAGCAGCGGTTCCCTCATGCGGCAATGCCTTTCTCGTCTGTGGTTGCAAACATCTGTCCGAAACGTGGCGACAGGACGCCGGAAACTGCGAGCGCCGCCGCTCCCCTCACCACCGAATGCTGGCAATCGCTGGCAACGACGATGCGCGGATGGGCGCGATTGCGGCGGGCCGCGATGGAGTTCGGCAGGTCAGAGCCGAGCGCGGCCAGCCGTTCGATGAGCTCCGATGGCGCAAGTCCGCCGAGCACCACCGTCTCCGGGTCGAACAGGTTCTCGATGGTGCGGATGGCATTGCCGAACACCGGCGCCACCTCCCTCACCCACTCTGCCTCGGGCAATCCGCGCCGGTTATAGGCTTCGAGCGAAACGTAACGTTCGAGGCAGCCGCGGTTGCCGCAGGGGCAGGCCTCGCCGTCTGGCACCGCCGGGATATGGCCAATTTCACCGGCGTTGCGGAAGGCGCCGCGCATCACCGCGCCGTCATGCACCAGCACGCCGCCGAGACCGACGCCGAAATAGAGGTAATAATAATCGGAGAACTGCGAACCAAGACCGTAGAGCTGTTCGCCGAGGGCGGCAGCGGCCATATCCGTCTCGATGAAGGACGGCAGGCCGGTCTCGTCGGCCAGTCGCTGGCGGACATCGACGTCCTTCCAGCCGCTCATGGTGGTCGGGCCGACGAAGCTCATGGATTCGACGTCGAAGGGACCCGGCAGCGCCGCACCCACGCCAAGCAGCCGGCCGTCCGTGCGGGCCTGCTTCACCTCCGCCACCAGTTCACGGATCAGCATGAAGGCATCGTCCGGCGCAACGTTCGCCGCGGTGCGGCTGGCGCTGGCGATAACGTCACCGTGCAGGTTGACGAGGGCCGCCTCGATGCCGAGCGGTGTCAGGTGGACGCCAATCGCATAACCGCCCTCCGGATTGATCCTTAGCGTCGACGGCGGAATGCCCCGCCCCTTCGGCTTCTCGCGGATGGAGAGGATGTAGCCCTGCTCTTCCAGTTCACGGACGATGGTGGAGACGGTCTGGACGGTGAGGCCGACGCGCTTGGCGATGTCGGCGCGGGTGGTCGGGCCCTTGAGGCGAATCTGTTCCAACACAATCCGTCGATTGAACGGACGCCCGGACTCCTGATTGGTACCCCTCAACCTCATGCCGCCATCCCCTCGGACAAGTAAGGACAGCTTTGCACCGGTATTTTATTTAGTCAAATGGTTTTCAAAAAAGTCGCGAGCGCCGCATGGTTCGCAGTTCAGGTGTCGTCGGTGTCGTTGATGAAAAACCGTTCCAGCTCTTCGGCAAGTTCGTCCGGGGCCTCCTCCGCCGTATGGTGGCCGCAGTCGATGCCCCAGCCCGTCAGGCTCCCGGCGACCCAAGGTCGCCAGACAGCGAGGACGTCGCCGTAAAGCTGTTCGAGATCATCCTGTTGGGACCAGAAGACGCGGACCGGGCACTGAATCTTCCTGCCGGATTGGCGGTCCTCCAGGTCGTGGAGAGGATCTAGACGGAGCCCCGCGAGGTAGTCGCCGAGCATGCCCCGCACGGTGGCGGGATCATGGATGGCGGCGCGGAAATCTTCGTAGTTCTCCCTGCCTAGTACTTCCGGAGTACCACCGAACCAGCGATCCGGATCTGCGAGGATTGCCCGCTCGGCCTTGTCGTCCTGCGCATAGAAGAACCAGTGCCACCATTTCGTAGCGAATTGAGCATCGCACCGTTCCAGCGCTTCCAGGATGGGCACACCGTCCAGCGCCGCAAACTTTTCCACCTTCTCCGGATGATCCATCGCGGTACGGAAGGCGGTGTAGCAGCCGCGGTCGTGACCGGCGAGGCAGAAGCGGTCGAAGCCCAGGCGGCCCATGACAGCAATGCAGTCCCGGGCCTTGGCGCGCTTCGACGAAGCCTCATCGTCTCCGGGGACGGGCTTGCTCGACCGGCCGAAGCCGCGAAGGTCGGGACAGACCACCGTGAATTTCCGGGCGAGCAGCGGCGCAACCCTGCACCAGGTCGTGTGGGTTCGCGGATGGCCATGGAGAAGAAGGACCGGCGGACCGGAACCGCCCCAGCGAACGCGAAGCGTCGCCTCAGGCAGTTCCATCATCTCCAGCTTGAAGGCCTCGAACATAACGTTCCTTCCCATGGCCGCCGGTGAACGTGTCCTCACGCATTTCGTTCCGCTGCCGGCCCGCCCCATTGACGCCGTCCTTTTCCGCTACGCTGCTGTTAACCTAAGTGAACCCCCGATGAACCGTCGTCTCAGGGCGCGTTCAGCCTTGCTCCGGCATAAAGGCATCATCGATCCACCGAAATGGGACGGGAGTGGGCACATGGAAAAGCTGGCACGTCGATTTGCGATCCTGACGCTGACGATGGCCATCTTCGCGCTGATCGTGTCCGCCCTCGTCAAGCAGCCGCCGCGGAGCCAGATAGGCTCCCTGCGCTGCCCGCTCACCACTTCGGTCTCGTGCCTCGCCGCACTCTGAACGGGACCCGACCAAGGAAGACGACCATGACCGCCAGGCTCCTTTCCACAGCCGCCTCCAGTCTCCGCCTCACGCTACTCGCCAGCATCATGCTCGGCCCGGTCGCGGCACTCGCGGTGGCGAAATCCGACGTAATCCAGGTCGAGAAGCGCGGCGCCGGCCTCGTCCTGTTCGTCAGTCTGCAACGGCAGTCGATGAGCTGAGTTTTTTAGGATCTCGGAGGGTATTTCACCGCCAATACCCTCCCGGGAAATGAAAACGGTCGCAATAGCGGCCGTTTTTCGTATCCATGGCGTCGTTTGATTGTCAAAAGCTTCCCTATATAATGGCGTATGGACAAGCGAATCTCTCCCCTCCGGCCCGTTGGCTTCATTTGCCCCGAACCGTTCGAGCCCCAGTTGTTCGACGATGCCGAGGCTGCCGTCGAGACGCTTTCGGCGCTCTATGAACGCAATACCCGTTTCCTGATCGACGCCTTCACGTCGCTCGCCAAGGGCGCCCCCGCCGCCGGCCACTACCGCGCTTTCTACCCGCAGGTCGGCATCGAGACGGCGAGCTTCGGCCATGTCGACTCCCGCCTTTCCTACGGCCATGTCACCGCGCCGGGTCTCTACACCACGACGATCACGCGGCCCGAACTCTTCCGCCACTATCTCGTCGAACAGATCGGGTTGCTGATGCGCAATCACCAGGTACCGGTGATCGTCTCACAATCCGAGACGCCGATCCCGCTGCACTTCGCCTTCGGCGAGGGCGCCCATGTGGAGGCGGCGGCGAGCGGCCTCGTCGACATGCAGTTGCGCGACGTGTTCGACACGCCGGACCTCACCAATACCGATGACGAGATCGCCAACGGCGAATACGAGCCGAGGCCCGGCGAGCCGCAACCTCTGGCCCCGTTCACCGCCCAGCGCATCGACTATTCGCTGGCCCGCCTCACCCACTACACCGCCACCAGCGCCGACCATTTCCAGAATTTCGTGCTGTTCACGAACTACCAATTCTATGTCGACGAGTTCTGCGCCTATGCCCGCAGACTGATGGCGGAAGGCGGCGGCGGCTACACCGAGTTCGTCGAGCCCGGTAACATCGTGACACCTGCGGGCGCACAGGCGGCGACCGGCGGGGCCGGCCTCGGACGCCTGCCGCAGATGCCTGCCTATCACCTGAAGATGCGCGGCCACGGCGGCATCACCATGGTCAATATCGGCGTCGGCCCCTCCAACGCCAAGACGATCACCGACCATATCGCCGTGCTACGTCCGCATGCATGGCTGATGCTCGGCCACTGCGCCGGCTTGAGAAATAGCCAGCGCCTCGGCGACTACGTGCTGGCGCACGCCTACATGCGCGAGGATCACGTGCTCGATGACGACCTGCCGGTCTGGGTGCCGATCCCGGCGCTTTCCGAGGTGCAGGTTGCATTGGAGGAGGCGGTCGAGGAGATCACCGGCTATGAAGGCTTCGAATTGAAGCGCATCATGCGCACCGGCACGGTCGCGACCATCGACAACCGCAACTGGGAACTGCGCGACATGCGCGGCCCGGTGAAGCGGCTCAGCCAGGCCCGCGCCATCGCACTCGATATGGAATCGGCCACCATCGCCGCCAACGGCTTCCGTTTCCGCGTGCCCTACGGCACGCTTCTATGCGTCTCCGACAAACCGCTGCACGGCGAACTGAAACTGCCCGGCATGGCGACTGCCTTCTACCGGACCCAGATCAGCCAGCACCTGCAGATCGGCATCCGGGCGCTGCAGAAGCTCTCCGACATGCCGACGGAAAGGCTGCATTCGCGCAAGCTCAGGAGCTTCTACGAGACGGCGTTCCAGTGAGAACGCCGTTCCTCAACGGAGAGCGGCGCCCCCCTGATCCGCGAATTCCTCGATACCGCTCACCCCGCAGCCGCGATCGAACCCGTCAACGGGGGTGATCGCGTCAGGCGGTCCCCTCGACCTCAACGATCACCGGCTCGCAACGGACCGGAAAATTCACCGAATTTGCGATGAAGCACTTCTCGTGCGCATCGTGATGCAGGTCGCGGGCGATGTCGGGATAGGTGCCGCTCTTGATCGTCACGCGCGGCTTCAGCACGACGCTGACAAAACGCCCGCCGCCCTCCCGGTCCATCTCCATCACGCCCTCGGCATGATCCTCATATTCCAGCACGATCACGCCGGATACAGCGCAGAAATGCAGGTACCAGAGCTTGTGGCAGGCGGAGAGCGACGCAACCAGCAAGTCCTCCGGGTTCCAGCGGGAGGCATCGCCACGAAACGCGGGATCGGACGAACCGAGAATATCGGGCTTGCCCCCAGCGGAGATGACATGGTCGCGGCTGTAGGCGCGATAACTAGACGTGCCGGTGCCGAGATTGCCCTTCCAGGTGACCGTCACCCTGTATTCGTGCCTGTGCTCGGCCATCCCGTTTTCTCCTTATATCGTGAGTCTCTTACCGCACCATAGGCCAGCGTTCGCGCTTCCTCCAAGGCGTCGGTACAGTCTCATAAAAAATGTCTCGCCCGCCATTGTATTGGCGACATTAAGATATATCTTAGATGCAGTTTCATAATTACTCAGGAGACAGGACATGAGACATCTTCATTGCAGCGATCACCGCCGTCAGGAATTTCGTCAGGCAATTCACGCCATGCGGCACGGCTTCTTCGGCGGTCCGTTCAGCGGTGGCCATCGCGGGCGCGGCGAACGGCGGCGGATGTTCGAGAGCGGCGAGCTCCGGCTCGTCCTGCTGAAACTGATCGAGGAGCAGCCACGCCACGGCTACGACCTGATCCGCGAGATCGAGACGCTGTCCGGCGGCGCCTATGCGCCCTCCCCCGGCGTCGTCTATCCGACCATGACGCTGCTGATCGACATGGGGTTGGCCGACGAGCAGCAGAGCGAAGGCCCGCGCAAGCTGATGACCATCACCGAAGCCGGGCGCCAGCATCTCGCCGAACGGGCCGACGAGGTCGCGACCGCCATGGGCCGGCTCGCGGCACTCGCCAAGGTCAGCGAACGCACCGACGCCGCTCCCGTGCGCCGCGCCATGCACAATCTGAAGGCCGCCCTTCAGGACCGGCTGTCGCAAGAAGGCGTGACCCGCGATACCCAACTGGAAGTCGCCCGCATCCTCGACGAAGCGGCCGGCAAGATCGAAAGGCTCTGACCATGACCAAGATAATTGCGATCGTTCCGACCGAACACGGCTGGAAATACCTGCAGCAGCTCTGCAAGCACTGGGCGCACAAGCTCGAGGTGGAGCTCGGCGAGCAGAAGGGCACCGTCAAATTCTCCGAGGCGACGGCAATCATGACCTCCGACGCCTCAACGCTGACGGTCGAGATCGAAGCGGTCTCTGCCGAGGTGCTGGAGCGGATGAAGGGCGTGGTGTCGAGCCACCTCGACCGCTTCGCCTTCCGCGAGGCACCGCTGCCGTTCGAATGGAAGGCGGCGTAGTCTCCCTCTTCTCCCCAGCGGGGAGAAGTGCCGAGCAACGCGAGGCGATGAGAGGGGGAGGCCGCAGGCCTTACAAATTGCTTGCGCCCCCTCATCCGGCCCTTCAGGCCACCTTCTCCCCGCTGGGGAGAAGAGGGCATCCGCGAAGCGCCGTCTCATCGATAGCCGCTGGATGAACCGTCACGGCACTTGAAAAGCCTGACAATCGGACATGTATTGGAGCACCTGTCCTGAAGGAGCCTCCCGCCATGTCGAGCAAACTCACCATTCCAGATCTTTCCGGCAAGGCCGTGCTGATCACCGGTGCCTCCAGCGGCATCGGCGCGGCACTCGCCTACGGTTTCGCCGCGCAAGGAGCACTCGTCGGCCTGCACTACAATTCCGGCACCGAGGCCGCGCACGCGATCGCCCGCGACATCGAGGCGGCCGGCGGCAGCGTCGTGCTGGCGCAGGCGGACGCGGCGAGCTCGGAGGAAATGGTCGCAGCCGTCGACAAGGTGGCCAAGACCTTCGGCCGGCTCGACGGCCTGATCAACAACGCAGGCAGCATGATCGCCCGCGTGGCTTACGAGGAGATGACCGACGAGCACTACGACAGGGTGATGGACGTCAATGCCCGCTCCGTTATCTCCACCAGCCGCGCCGCCCTGCCCTATCTCAAGAAGGAGGGCGGCTTCATCATCAACACGACCTCGATCGCAGCGCGCACCGGCGGCTCGGCCGGCGCCGGCATCTACGGCTCATCGAAGGCTTTTGTCGGCGCCGTGACCAAGGGCATGGCGGTGGAGTTCGCGAGATACAACATCCGCGTCAACGCGGTGGCGCCGGGCGTGATCATCACGCCGTTCCAGGACCGCTACGCGCTTCCCGGTCAACTCGATCAGGTGGCGGCGAGCGTGCCGTTGCGCCGCACGGGCACGCCCGAGGACTGCCTCGGCACCTACCTCTTCCTCGCCTCGGCCACGCTGTCGGGCTACATCACGGGGCAGACGATCGACGTCAACGGCGGACAACTGATGCCGTAACGGTCACGATGAGGGCAAATCGCCGAGGTCTCAACACTACCTTCGGTCACAGCCGATAAGGAATGCGGATGATCGGCTGGTCCTCCGGAAAATCCTTGGTGTTGCGAGTTACCAGCAGCATCGCATTCACGTCCGCGCTTGCCCACACAATAGCGTCGGGCAGCTTGATCCTGAATTTCCCGCGAATAGCGACAGCCCTCTCGGCGACCTCCGCGGTAATGTCGATGCGGTCGAATGTATCGAGAAATGTGCGGGTAGCATTCGCGAGATGCGTCGGCGCACCGATCATGACCTCGATCCAGGAAATGATGCTGATGGCCTTTTCCGAATACCGATCCAGTTCCTCCCGTGCGGCGGGGATACCGTTGAGATAGTCGATGAGGATATTGGTGTCGAAAAGCGCCTTCACCATTCCTGGCGCAGCTTCCGCTCGAATGCGAGGCCGTCCACCTCACCGCCCCAAAGGCCGAACGCGTCGCGTGCAATTTCGGATTTCTCGTTCTTCAGCAGATTTCCCACCGCATCGCGGATAAGAGACGCGCGCGATACCTTCCGCTCGCTGGCGAGCTTATCCAGCGCTTCGAGATGACTTTCGGGAATGTCGACGAGCGTTCTCAAGGAACAGGTCTCCATGTGATATCGCAGATGTATATCACATGGTGTCGGCCCTTTCCAGTTTCTAGCGTTTTCACGCCGAAACCGCCCCCGCCTGCCGGCTGGGAAGAGAGGGTTCATGGCGATGTCTCGCCACCCTTCAGCGTAAAGATTTTACAATGCCGGCCCGCCCACCGTCCCCTCTCCCCGCTGGCGGGGAGAGGGTCAGGGTGAGGGGCAACCGGCCTGAGCGAGGTGATTATTCCTTGTAGTTGTCCTTCAGCCAGTCGAGGCCCTTGCGCAGGGTGCCGACGGCCTGGTCGATCTCCGCGTGGGTGATGACCAGCGGCGGCGAGAACAGCATGCGGTCGCCGGTCGCGCGCAGAATGACGCCGGCGTCGACGCACTGGTTGCGCACCAGCGTGCCGACATCGTCGGCCTTTTCGTAGCGGCGGCGGGTCGACTTGTCGGCGGCGATCTGGACCGCACCCATCAGGCCGACGCTGACCGCCTCGCCGACGAGGTCATGGTCGGCAAGCGAGGCGAGCGCCTTGGCGAGATAGGGACCGGTATCGTCGCGGACACGCTCCACCAGGCCTTCCTCCTCGATGATGCGCAGGTTTTCCAGCGCTGCAGCGGCCGCAACCGGGTGGCCGGAATAGGTATAGCCGTGGAAGAAGTCGCCGACCTCTTCGATCAGCACCTTGGCGACGCGATCCGAGACCAGGACGCCACCGATCGGCAGGTAGCCGGATGACAGGCCCTTGGCAACCGGCGCCAGATCAGGCTGGTAGTCGTAGTGCTGGTGGCCGAACCAGGTGCCGAGACGACCGAAGCCGCAGATCACCTCGTCCGAGACCAGCAGAATGTCGTACTTCTTCGCGATGCGCTTGATTTCCGGCCAGTAAGTCGACGGCGGAATGATGACGCCGCCGGCGCCCTGGATCGGTTCGGCGACGAAGGCAGCAACGTTTTCCTCGCCGAGTTCGAGGATCTTGTCCTCCAGTTCCTTGGCAACCTTCAGACCAAATTCCTCCGGCGAGAGATCACCGCCCTCGGCGTACCAGTAGGGCTGGCCGATGTGGACGATGCCGGGGATCGGCAGGTCGCCCTGCTCGTGCATGTGCTTCATCCCGCCGAGCGAAGCGCCGGCGACCGTCGAGCCGTGATAGGCGTTCTTGCGGGCGATCACCGTCGTCTTGGTGGGCTTGCCGAGCGCCTTCCAGTAGACGCGCGCCATGCGGAACCAGGTGTCGGAGGCTTCCGAGCCGGAATTGGTGAAGAACACGTGCTGCATCGGGCCTGCATGGGCCGCGATTTTCTGGGCGAGCAGGGTTGCCGGCGGCGTCGTGGTGCCGAAGAAGGTGTTGTAATAGGGCAGTTCCTGCATCTGCGCATAGGCCGCGTCTGCGATCGACTTGCGGCCGTAGCCGACGTTGACGCACCACAGACCGGCGAAGGCGTCCAGATACTGCTTGCCGTTCGAATCCCAGATGTTGGAGCCTTCCGCGCGGCTGATGATCCTCGTGCCGGCTTCGTTCAGCTTCTTCATGTCCGAGAAGGGATGCAGGTGATGGGCAGCGTCGATGGCGGCAAGATTGGAGATTACGGCAGGTTTGTTCATGTCGGTTTTCCTCGTCGCAAGCACAGACGCGGTTCCCGGACCAGGGCCCATCTTCCCGGTCCGCCGTGCCTGCCCTTGCCTGATTGAAAGGCGGTTGGTTATCATCTACGAACATGACCGTCCAAATTGGGTTTGGCAAGGGCGTCCGTTGCGGACTTTCCGCGGCCAAATCGCCCTGTTTTTTCAAAGCGAGAGCCGCTTCTTCATGACCCATCCCACCAAGGCCGCCGATATCGTTGCAGTCGATCCCTCTGCCCGCATTGAAGTCCTGCTCGTCGGCATGAACGGCGACCTGCGTGGCAAGATGATCCCGCTCAAGGCCGAGGAGAAGGTGTGGAAAAACACGGTGCGCCTGCCCGCCTCGACCCAGTCGCTCGACATATGGGGCGATGACAACGACGACATTACGAAGATCTCCCTGACACTGGGCGATCCGGACGGCATCTGCGTCCCCGACAGGAACTCTTTGACCGCCCTGCCCTGGGGGCCGAAGGGTTCGAAGCAGGTGCTCGCCACCATGCACACGCTGTCGGGCGAGCCGCACTACATCTGCCCGCGCGCCATCCTCGCCAACGTGCTGAAGCGCTTCGACGAGCGCGGACTTACCCCGGTGGTCGCCACCGAGCTCGAATTCTACGTGATGGAGCCGGACTTCCGCGAGACCGGCAAGCCGATGCCGCCGAGGTCGCTGGTAATGGACGGCGAGGTTGAAGGCTTCCAGCTTTACGACATGCGCGCGACCGCAGCGATGGAAGACTATCTCGACACCATCCGGCACTACTGCGACGAGATGGGCCTGCCGGCGGATGCAACGACCGCCGAATTCGGTCCGGGCCAGTTCGAGGTGAACCTGCTGCACAAGGCCGATGCAATGGCGGCAGCCGACGACTGCATCTATCTGAAGCGCGTCGCCGATTTTGCCGCCCGCCGTCTCGGACTGAAAGCGACCTGCATGGCCAAGCCCTATGCCGATCAGGCCGGCTCGGGCCTGCATGTCCATGCCTCGATCATCGACAAGGACGGCAACAACATTCTCGACGCCAAGGGCGGCGATCCGGTCAAGCTGAAGTCGATCACCGCGGGCATGCTGAAGACGATGCAGGACGCGCAGCTGATTTTTGCGCCGTTTGCCAATTCCTACCGCCGCTTCCAGCCCGGCTCGTTCGCGCCCGACAAGATCGACTGGGGCTTCGGCAATCGCGGCACGGCGATCCGCATCCCGGACAAGGACGGTCCGGCCGCCCGCATCGAGCACCGGGTCGCCGGCGCCGACGCCAATCCGCACCTGCTGCTCGCCGCCATCCTGGGCGGCATCCTGCTCGGCCTCGACGAGACGCTCGATCCCGGTCCGGTTACCAGCCCGGACCATGCGCCGGAAAACCCGGACCTGCTGACCCACGATTTCCTGACCGCCGTCGACCGCTTCCGCGCCTCGGCCTTCATTCGGGACATCTTCGGCGCCGAATACCAGCGCATCTACGGCGATACCAAGCGCAAGGAAGCGATCACCTACCTCCGCACCGTGTCGAGCTTCGACTACCAGACCTATCTGCCGCGCATCTGACGCGGCAGTCGCCGGACCTCTAGAGAGATAGCGCGTCCTTCAGCGTCATAGCCTCGACCTCGCGCAGGTCGAGGTCGGCCTCGATGTGGCTGATGTGGTGCAGCATGGATTCCGTGGCGGCAGCAACATCGCCCCGTTCCAGCGCATCAAGAATCTCGGTGTGATCATCATGGCCGCAGCTCGACACGCCGGTCCGGCCATAGAGCGCAATGACGAGCGAAGACCGGGCGACCAGTTCGTCCATGAACTTTTCCAGAATGGCATTGCCGGCCAGCTTCGCCAGCAGGAGATGGAAATCGCCGGACGCCTTGATTTCGGCGCGGCGCGCGTTCGCGCCACGCTCCACCTTGTGGCGCGCCTCTTCCTTCAGGTGTTCGCGGAAGACGGCGATGTCCTCGGCGGTTATCCGCTCGGCAGCGGCAGCAACAATGCCCGCTTCGATCAGGCGGCGCGAGGCAAAGACCTGACGCGCCTCTTCAGGCGAGGGATTGGATACAAAGGCCCCCCTGTTGCGCTCGGTCTTTACCAGCCCCTCGAAGGCCAGCATCTGCAGCGCATCGCGCACGACCGTGCGGCTGACGTCGAACAGCGTGCCGACCTCGGCCTCGGAGAGCTTGGTGCCTGGCGCCAGCCGGCGGTCGACGATCGCATCGCGCAGGGCGTCGCGAATGGCGCGGGCACGGTCTTCCTGTTGGCTGTCGGAAATGGCGACGGTCTTGGAAACGGCTTTCATGCGGGGCTCCATCCTCCCCTTCTACCGCCGATGGCCAGCAAAGAAAATAGCGACAATCGGGACCGCGCGAAATAATTGCCGCCAACTTCACACATCAATTGTATGCAATCGCGTAATTTTTATGCATGCACAACCAAATGCCGTGCGTACACATTACGCACTGCATACACATGCCATGCAACTTCAAGCACTTAGGTGCGACGCAGCAAAACTGGCACGGCTTATGCATGTTTACCCCCCAGGAAATGGGGAGCCTGTCATGACGAAGAGCGCCGACATCGAACTTGCCGCGGTATCCAAGGTGTACGGAACCACGACGGCGGTTCACCCCATCAGCCTGAAGATCCCGGCCGGCACCTATTGCTGCCTGCTCGGTCCATCCGGCTGCGGCAAGACTTCGACGCTCAGGATGGTCGCCGGCCACGAGAGCGTTACCTCCGGCGACATTCTGCTCGGCAATGCCAACGTCACCGACCTGCCGCCGGCCGCCCGTGGCACGGCGATGATGTTCCAGTCCTACGCCCTGTTTCCCCATCTCGACCTCGTTGACAACGTCGCCTTCAGCCTGAAGATGAAGGGTGTGGAGAAGGAGGCGCGGCGGCGCGAGGCGCTGGAAATGCTACGGCTGATGCAGCTCGAGCCCTACGCGAGCCGCCGCCCGGCGCAGCTTTCCGGCGGTCAGCAGCAGCGCGTCGCACTCGCCCGCGCGCTGATCACCAGGCCGGAGGCGTTGCTGCTCGACGAGCCGCTTTCCGCGCTCGATCCCTTCCTCAAGATTCGCATGCGAGCGGAGCTCAAGAAGCTGCAGACTTCGCTGGGTATCAGCTTCATCCACGTCACCCACAGCCAGGAAGAGGCGATGGCGCTCGCCGATCTCATCGTTGTCATGAACGGCGGGCGGATCGAGCAGGCCGCGACGCCGCGCACCGTGTTCGAACGGCCGGCGACGGCCTTCGTCGCGCGCTTCATGGGCGACCACAACGTCATCTCCGGCAAGGTCGCGGAGACAAGCGAGGCGGGCACGGTGATCGAGGTCATCGGAGGCGGCCGCTTCGTCTCCGGCCCGGCGGAAACCGCCGTCGGCGCACCGCTTGACCTCGCCATCCGCACGGACCGGGTGCGCCTCGGTCAGCAGCCCAATGCCCTGCTCGGCTTCAACAGCGTCGTGACGAACGTCGAATACCTCGGCTCCACCGTAAAGGTCGCCGTCACCGGAGCAGGCATCGAGGATTTCACCGTCGTCCTTCGCGACGACCAGTACTTCGCGCTGCCCGTCAAGGTCGGCGACGCCGTGCCGCTCTCCTGGGCGGCTTCGGATGTGATCGTTCTCGGCAGGTCCGGGAGCTGATCACGCGCATGCCAGAAACCCAAACAAAACCTCAGAGGAGAACTGCGCCATGACAAAGAAGACCAAGACTACCGAGAGCGGGATCACCCGCCGCAACCTCCTGAAGACGGGCGCCGCCGCGGCTGGCCTCGCTGCCGGCTCGGGCGCCATCACCGGCTTCCCGACCATCTGGGCGCAGAACCCGATCACGCTGCGCCAGTTCGGCACCGGCGTTTCGAACATCAATGCGATCGCCGAAAAGTGCAAGGAAGACCTCGGCATCACGCTGGAGATGACCGCGACGGACTCGGACGCCGCCGCCCAGCGCGCCGTCACCCAGCCGAACTCCTACGACATCGCCGACATCGAATACTGGATCCTCAAGAAGGTCTATCCGACCGGCGTGATCCAGCCGATGGAGACGAAGAGGCTCAAATACTACGATAAGGTCGTGCCGCTCTTCAAAACCGGCAAGCTCCTGCCCGACAGCGTGATCGCGCAGGGTACTGCTCCGCATACCGTCGGCTATGTCGAGAGCAAGGATGCCAAGACCTTTGCGTCGGGCGAAACCGAGTTCTTCACGATGATGCCGACGATCTACAACGCCGACACGCTGGGCATCCGCCCCGACCTCGTCGGCCGCGAGATCACCACCTGGGCCGACATCATGGATCCGGCCTTCAAGGGCAAGACCTCGATCCTCAACATCCCGTCGATCGGCATCATGGACGCGGCGATGATCATGGAGGCCATGGGCAAGATCACCTATGCCGACAAGGGCAACATGACCAAGGAAGAGATCGACAAGACGATCGAATTCCTGATCGAGGCCAAGCAGGCCGGCCAGTTCCGCGCCTTCTGGAAGTCGTTCGACGAGTCGGTCAACCTGATGGCGTCGGGCGAAGTCGTCATCCAGTCGATGTGGTCGCCCGCCGTCGCCGCCGTCCGCTCCAAGGGCATCCCCTGCAAGTATCAGCCGCTCAAGGAAGGTTACCGTTCGTGGGGCGGTGGCCTTGGCCTTGCTGCCCATCTCACCGGCGCGCAGCTCGACGCCGCCTATGAGTACATCAACTGGTACACATCCGGCTGGGTCGGCGGCTACCTCAACCGCCAGGGCTACTATTCCGCCTGCATGGAAACTGCCAAGGAATACATGTCGGCCGACGAATGGGGCTTCTGGATCGAGGGCAAGCCGGCGCAGGGCGACATCCTGTCTCCGGAAGGCGCCGTCATGGAAAAGGCAGGTGCCGTCCGCGACGGCGGCTCGTTCGAGGAACGCATGGGTCGCGTCGCCTGCTGGAACTCGGTCATGGACGAAGACCGCTACATGGTCCGCCGCTGGAACGAGTTCATCGCTGCGTAAAGCTGACGAGCCTGCCCCTCATCCCCCTCGGGGAGAAGGGGCAGAACGGTGCCGCATTGGCCTTCTCCCTGTCCTGCGGGGAGAAGGTGGCGGCAGCCGGATGAGGGGCAGCACCACGACAGCAACCGGATGAACGACGCACGCCGACATTCGAAACAGGAGACGAAACGCCATGGTGGAAGTGCGATTTATCGGGGTCGGGGAGCCGAAGCCGCGGCGTCAGATCCGTCTGCCCGGCTGGCTCGCGTCCTATCTGCAGGCGGCGCCGCTCGCACTGATCCTCGGCGCTTTCCTGCTCCTGCCGATCCTGATGATCGCTACCGTTTCCTTCTGGGACTACGACTTTGCCCAGATGTATCCCGACTTCGTCACCTTCAACTACGAGGAGACGCTGGGTTCCTGGGTCACCTGGAAGACCTATCTCAACACGCTGAAATACGCCTTCCTGGTCTGGGCGATCACGCTCGTCGTCGGCTTCTGGGTCGCCTATTTCCTCGCCTTCCACATCCGCACGGCGGCGATGCAGAGCGTGCTCTTCCTCGTCTGCACCGTGCCGTTCCTGACCTCGAACATCATCCGCATGATCTCGTGGATACCGGTGCTCGGCCGCAACGGGCTCATCAACAGCGCGCTCACCGGCTCCGGGCTCCTCGATCAGCCGGTCGAATGGCTGCTCTATTCGGATTTCGCGGTCGTGCTCGCCATGGTGCATCTCTACACGCTGTTCATGGTGACGCCGATCTTCAACACGATGATGCGGATCGACCGCTCGCTGGTGGAGGCCGCACGCGACACCGGTGCGTCCGGCCTCCAGATCCTCACCAACGTCATCATCCCGCTGTCGAAACCTGGCATGGCGATCGGCACGATCTTCGTCGTCACGCTGGTGATGGCGGACTTCTCCACCGTGCAGGTCATGTCCGGGGGCCAGAGCGCCTCGGTCGCGCTGATGATGAAGAACCAGATGTCGCTGCTGCAGTATCCGGCCGCGGCCGCGAATGCCGTGGTGCTGCTGATCCTCGTCCTGCTCATGGTCGCCGCGATTCTGCGCGTCGTCGACATCCGCAAGGAGCTTTGAGATGAACTCCGACAGGCGTCCCCGCGAATTCTATGTGCTGGCGGCCTTCTTCACGCTGTTCGTGCTGTTCCTCTACGGCCCGCTCTCGGCGATCCTGATCCTCTCCTTCCAGGGACCGAACGGCGGTCTCACCTTCCCGCTCAACGGGGTCTCGATACACTGGTTCTTCAACCTGTTCGAGCAGCAGGCGGTCGGTGACTTTGGCGGCTCGTTCCGCCGCTCCTTCGCGCTGGGGCTGATGGTAATGATCGTGACGGTCGTGGTTTCGCTGCTCGCGGGCCTCGCCTTCCGCCGGAAGTTCATCGGCGCGACACCGCTGTTCTATCTGTCGGTTGCAAGTCTCGTCGTGCCGTCGATCATCATCTCGCTCGGCATCGGCGTCCTGTTCTCCCAACTCGGGCTGCAGCCGGCCTGGTATTCTTCCGGCTTCGGCGCCCACCTCACCTGGACGCTGCCGTTCGGCGTACTGATCATGTTCGCGATCTTCAACCGCTTCTCGCCATCCTATGAGGAAGCCGCACGCGACCTCGGCGCCTCATCCTGGCAGACCTTCCGCCATGTCGTGCTGCCGATGATCCTGCCGAGCCTGATCGGCGTCGGCCTGTTCGGCTTCACCCTTTCCTATGACGAATTCGCCCGCACGCTGATGACGTCCGGCACCTACAACACGCTGCCGCTCGAGATCTACGGCATGACGACCAATGTCACGACGCCGGTGCTCTATGCGCTCGGCACTGTGACGACGGTGTTCTCCTTCCTCGTCATCGGCGGCACGCTGGCGCTGATCATCAGCATCAACCGCCGCAGAAACCAGGGCTGACCCCGCATGAAAATCGCCCTCATCAACCCCAACACCACGGCAAGCATGACCGCGACGATCGCCGACGCGGCCCGTCGGGTCGCCAACGACACGACCACCATCGACGCGATCACCTCGTCCATGGGACCGGTCTCGATCGAGGGCTATTACGACGAAGCGCTGGCGCTGCCGGGCCTGTTGCTGGAGATCGCCAGAGCCGAGCGCAACGGGGCGTCCGCCGCCGTGATCGCCTGTTTCGACGATACCGGCCTCGACGCGGCACGTGCGCTCGCCGACATCCCCGTGCTCGGCATCTGCGAGGCCGCGCTGTCGGCCGCCTCCTTCATCGCCCAGCGCATCACCGTCGTCACCACGATGGAACGTTCGCGCCTGCCGCTTGAACACCTCGTCCATCGCTACGGCATGGTCGGCAAGGTCAAGGTGCGCGCCGCCGACATCCCGGTCCTGTCGCTTGAAGACCCGCAGTCGAACGCCCGCGACCGACTGCGCAGCGAGATCGCCACGGCGCTGCGCGAAGACAAGGCCGAGGCGATCGTGCTCGGCTGCGCCGGCATGGCGGACCTCACCCTCGAGCTTCGCCGCGAGTTCGGCGTGCCGGTGATCGACGGCGTGGCGGCGGCCGTGAAGCAGGCGGAAAGCCTCGTCGCGCTCGGCCTTTCGACCGCCAAGCGTGGCGCCTATGCCGCGCCGGTCCATAAACCCTATACCGGCGCGCTGGCAGCTTTCGCGCCCGGGGCAATCGGAGCGGCCTGACCATGGGGGAGGTCGTCGTCAGAACCTTGCAACCGGAAGAAGTCGCCGAACTCGTCGGCTGGGCCGCCGGCGAAGGCTGGAATCCGGGCCACCACGATGCCGAGGCCTTCCGAGCCGCCGATGCCTACGGTTTTCTCGGCTGTTTCGTCGACGGCAACTTCGCCGCCGGCATTTCGGCGGTCGCCTATGGCGAGGCCTTCGGCTTCATCGGCCTCTACATCTGCCGGCCGGAGTTTCGCGGACAGGGTTTCGGGCGGCGTGTCTGGGACGCCGGCATGGCCTATCTCGGCCAGCGCGTGATCGGCCTCGACGGTGTGCCGGAACAGCAGGCCAATTATGCCCGCATGGGATTCCAGCCGCTGTACGAGACCGTCCGCTGGTCCGGCATCGCGCCACCGGCGATAGCCGTTCCGGATGGCATACACCGGGCAACGGCCGCCGATCTGCCATTGATGACCGAATTCGATAGACGGTATTTTCCCGCGCCGCGCGACAGTTTCCTTGCGTCCTGGCTCCGCCCGCCGAGAACGGTTTTCGTCGCCGGGCGCGGCGGCCAGATCGCCGGCTTCGCTGTGGTACGCGATTGCGGCGAGGGCTCGAAGATCGGACCGCTGTTCGCGGTGGAGGAAGAAGTGGCCGAGGCCCTGTTCGCCGCCTGCCTGGCGAGCCGGCCCGGCGGCTCCCTTCATATCGACATGCCGCAGCATCAGGTCGGCTTCTGCGAAACGCTGGAGCACGCAGGCTTTACGCCCGGTTTCACCACGGCGCGCATGTATCGCGGCCCAGCGCCGTCGGTGGCGCTGGGTGGCATTTACGGAATCACGACGCTGGAACTTGGCTGAATGCGAGCCGGTCACACCTGCTTCAGCGCGTAGGTGGAGACGACATTGCCAGCGCTGGTACTTTTCGCATCGAGAAGCTGAAGGCGGGTCGTCTTCTCACCGGGTTCGAAGAGCCGGCGCCCATGTCCGACGACGACCGGATGCGTGATGAGGGTGAGGCTGTCGAGCAGACCGGCAAACAGCAACTGCCGCGCAAGCGATATCCCGCCCATGACGGCGATCTCTCCGCCCTCGCCTTCCTTCAGACCGCGGACGAAATCGAAGAGATCGCCCTCGATGAGATGCGAATTCTGCCAGGTCAGTTCCTTCGTCAGAGTCCGGGAGGCGACGAACTTCGGCACCGAATTTATGAACCCGCCGAAATCCTGATCCATCTCCGCGTTCGGCCAGTAGGAAGCCCATTCCTCGTAGCCGACCCGTCCCATCAGCACGGTATCGATGTTCATCATCAGACCGCCCATGATCTCGCCGAGTTCGGCATCGAAGGAGTCGAACTGCCACTGGTCCGGCTGGTCCACGACGCCGTCGACAGAATGAAAGAAGCCTGCGGTTACCTTGCGCATGAAGTCTGTCTCCCTCCGTTGGGTCCGAAGCCGGAATTGACCTCGGTACCCTATGACGAACGAGACGGGCGCATTTCGACAAAGGGACGTTTTTTTTCTGAAAAGGTCACGCCGTCCGAAGGGCGAGGTTCAAAAGTCCTTGATCCTCAGGTCCGCGCTACGGCTCGCCTCGATCACCAGCCGACCGTTCGGCAGATCGTTGCCGTGGAGCTTCCATTCAATGCCGGCGGCATCCATGTCGTAGTCCTTCCAGCGCGCCGTCAGACGGCGGGTCAGTTCCTCCAGCGATGGCGAGACGAAAATGGTGAAGTCGAACAGTGGCGCCAGCGCGTTCCAGGGAGCCCGGTCGAGCAGCAGGTAATTGCCTTCGATCAGGATGATACGATCCTCGGGCGCAATCACGCGGGCCGCGTTGATGGTGATCTCCCGGTCGCGGTCGAACACGGGAACCAGAACCTCGCCCCCCGCCTTCACCGCCTTGACGATATCGACGAAGCCGCGCACGTCGAAGGTTTCCGGCGCCCCCTTGCGCGGCAGCAATCCGCGTTGTTCGAGGATGCCATTGTCCATGTGGAAGCCGTCCATCGGCAGAACAGTGGCGGCCTCGTCGCGCGCGACCAATGTATCGCGCAGCCGGTCTGCGAGCGTCGACTTGCCGGCACCGGGTGGCCCTGCGATGGCGACGAGAAAACGCCGGGCGTACCCCGCCCGGCTTATGATCTCGCTTGCGATGTCGTCCGGCGTAGGCTTCACGCGGTAACAACCTCTTCGGGCGCCGGACGGGCGCCGGTCATGAAGGCGACGGCATCGGACATGGTGTAGTCTTTCGGATTGATCACTGTGAGGCGGCGGCCGAGGCGGTGGATATGGATTCGGTCCGCCACCTCGAAGACGTGCGGCATGTTGTGCGAGATCAGCACGATCGGCAAGCCCCGCGCGCGAACTTCGAGGATGAGTTCCAACACGCGGCGCGATTCCTTGACGCCGAGCGCAGCGGTCGGCTCGTCCATGATCACCACCTTGGAGCCGAAGGCGGCGGCGCGCGCCACCGCGACCCCCTGGCGCTGCCCGCCGGACAGGGTTTCGACCGCCTGGTTGATGTTCTGGATCGTCATCAGTCCGAGGTCATTGAGCTTTTCGCGGGCGATCTTCTCCATCTTCGGCTTGTCGAGCGAGCGGAAGAAGCTCCCCATGAAACCCGGTTTCCGGATCTCCCGACCGAGGAACATGTTGTCGGCGATGGAGAGCGCCGGTGACAGGGCAAGGTTCTGATAGACTGTCTCGATACCGGCGGCGCGCGCCTCCATCGGGCTGCGGAAATGCACCGGCTGGCCATCTAAGGTGATCTCGCCCTCATCCGGGGTGATGGCGCCAGAGATCGCCTTGATCAGCGTGGACTTGCCGGCGCCGTTGTCACCGATCACGGCGAGGATTTCGCCGGGATAGAGGTCGAAATCGGCCCGGTCGAGGGCAGTGACACGGCCGTAACGCTTGACGAGACCGCGGGTGGTGAGAATGGGGTTCGCCTGCGTCATGCTGCTACCTTTCTGATCCACTGGTCGATGGCGACGGCGCCGATGATGAGCACGCCGATCAAGAGATAGGTCCATTGCGGGTCGGTGCCGATCAGGCGCAGGCCGAGCGAGAAGACGCCGACGATCAGCGCGCCGAACAGCATGCCGAGGATGGAGCCGCGCCCGCCGAACAGCGACAGGCCGCCGATCACCACGGCAGTGATCGATTCGATATTGGCAAACTGGCCGGCGGTCGGGGAGACCGAGCCGATGCGGCCGATCAGGGCCCAGCCGGCGAGCGCGCAGATCAGGCCCGACAGAGTGTAGACCCAGAGCAGCATGCGGCTGACGTTCACGCCAGCGAGCTTGGCCGCATCCGGGTCATCGCCGACGGCATAGAGATGCCGACCCCAGGCGGTGTTGTTCAGCACGTACCACAGCAGGCCGACGAGCAGCACCATGGCGATGACGCCGTAGGTGAAGACGGCCCCGCCGAACTTCAGGTTATTGCCGAAGAACTGCAGGATCGGTGCGTTGGCATTGATGTCCTGGGCGCGGATCGTCTCATTGGCCGAATAGAGGAAGTTTGAGGCCAGCACGATTTGCCACATGCCGAGCGTGACGATGAAGGGCGGCAGGCGCATCCAGGCGATCAGCGCGCCGTTGATCCAGCCGCAGAAGCCGCCGACGGCAAAGCCGCAGAGGATGGCGATCTCGGGCGGAAAACCGTAACGGAAGGTGAACTGGCCCATGATCACCGACGACAGCACCATGATGGCGCCGACAGACAGATCGATACCCGCCGTCAGGATGACAAGCGACTGCGCCGCACCGACAATGCCGACGATTGCGACCTGCTGCAGGATGAGCGTCAGGGTAAAGGCAGAGAAGAACTTTCCGCCGAGGATCAGGCCGAAGGCCGTCAAAGACAGCACGAGCACGATCAGCGGCACCGCCGCCGGGCTCGAATGGAGAAAATGCTGAAGACGCTGGAGCGCCGACCGGTCGTGCTCGAACGACGCAACCTGGTTCGCGCTGTCGGCCAGCACCTTTTCGTAGTCCTGGCCCCCCTCGGAAGCCGGCTTGGCAGACTGCATGTTTCATCCTCCCTGAAGCATCAGGCCTTGCGATCACGGCGAAAGAAAAGCGACCGACCTACCCTCCGCCCGGGCGATCGGCCGCTGCCCGTTGATGGCGCGGCAGGTTACAGCAGCCACACCATCTCACATGTCGCGACCGGGGATCAGCCCCAGCACTTCTCCAGGCCCTGCTTGGTATCGATCGACTCGACGCCTTCGGCAGGCTTGTCGGTGACCAGCGCGACGCCGGTATCGAAGAAGTCCTTGCCTTCGGTCGCTGCCGGCTTTTCGCCGGTGTCGGCGAACTTCTTGATCGCCTCGATGCCGAGTGAGGCCATCAGCAGCGGATACTGCTGGGAAGTGGCGCCGATCACGCCTTCGGCGACGTTCTTGACGCCCGGGCAACCGCCGTCGACGGAGACGATCAGCACGTCGCCTTCCTTGCCGACGGCCTTCAGCGCCTCATAGGCGCCGGCAGCGGCCGGTTCATTGATGGTGTGGACAACGTTGATGGACGGATCCTTCTGCAGAAGGTTTTCCATGGCGGTGCGGCCGCCTTCCTCGTTGCCGTTGGTGACGTCGTGACCGACGATGCGCGGGTCGTCCTCGTCACCGATGCGGTTGATGTCCTTCACGTCGATGCCGAAGCCCTTCATGAAGCCCTGGTTACGCAGGACGTCGACGGTCGGCTGGGACGGCGTGAGGTTCAGGAAGGCGATCCTGGCGTCCTTGGCGGCGTCGCCGAGGGTGGCGGCGGCCCATTTGCCGATCAGTTCGCCGGCGAGCAGGTTATCGGTGGCGAAGGTCATGTCGGCGGCATCGAGCGGCTCGAGCGGAGTGTCGAGGGCGATGACGAGGATGCCGGCGTCACGGGCCTTCTGCACGACCGGAACGATGCCCTTGGTATCGGAAGCGGTCAGCAGGATGCCCTTGGCACCGTCGGCGATGCAGGTCTCGATGGCAGCGACCTGGCTTTCGCTATCGCCGTCGATCTTGCCGGCATAGGACTTCAGCGTGACACCGAGCTCGGCGGCCTTGGCGCTCGCGCCTTCCTTCATCTTGACGAAGAAGGGGTTGGTGTCGGTCTTGGTAATCAGGCAAGCCGAGACGTCGGCGGCGCTCGCAGGAGCGGCGAAGACGCAGCCGAGGGCCAAAGCGGCCATGGATGCAGCGAACAGAGATTTCTTCATGTTTTCCTCCCGAATGGCGTTCAGGCCCGTAGCGGGCCATTCGCGTGGCTTCGTGGCGCCTCCACGCCGGCCGGCGAGCCCTCCAGCGCGCCCCTCCACACCTCTAGAAAAACATGGAGGTTTCCAGAAAGTCAATAAATAAATCCAGTTGAATTATTAATTCGCTATGACATGCTTGAGCAGGAGGAGAGAGCAGTTATCACCGATTGACTTTGAGCAGGACGATCGGCAAACGGGCAGGCCGCCAAGGCCGAAGGAGGAGGAGCGGCTATGTCATCGCTGGAAAACCGGCCGAGAACGGACGAGACCCCCACCTACCCCAGCGCGGCGGGCGGGGCAAACCAGGTGCGCGTGCGCGCCTATAACGAACGACTCGTGCTGTCGCTGGTGCGCCGAAATGCCGGCGTGTCCAAAGCGGAGATTGCCAGGCTCACCGGGCTTTCGGCGCAGACGGTGTCCGTCATCATGCGCTCACTGGAAAAGGACGGCTTGCTGATCCGCGGCGAGCCCCTGCGCGGCCGGGTCGGTCAGCCCTCGGTGCCTATGCGGCTCAACCCGGACGCGGTCTACTCGTTCGGTGTGAAGATGGGCCGCCGCAGCGCCGACCTTGTGCTGATGGATTTCGTCGGCCGGATCCGTCTCAACCGCCATTTCACATATCCCTATCCCGACCCGGAGCGGATCATCGATTTCGTCACGCGGGGCATCGCCGAGCTGGAAGAGGAACTGACGCCGGAGCAGCGCGCCGCCGTCGCCGGGGTCGGCATCGCCGCGCCGTTCCAGCTGTGGAACTGGGCTTCGGAAGTGGGGGCACCGGAGGGCGCGATGGATGCGTGGCGCGGCTTCGACCTGCAGGCCGAGGTGGCGGAACGCCTGCCCTACCCGGTCTTCCTGCAGAACGACGCGACCAGTGCCTGCGGCGCGGAACTCGTATTCGGGCTGGGGCCGAGCTATCCGGACTTCGCCTATTTCTATATTGGCTCGTTCATCGGCGGCGGCATCGTGCTCAACTCGGCGCTGTTCGTCGGCCGGACCGGGACCGCCGGCGCGATTGGCCCGCTGCCGGTGCGAAACAAGCATGGCGAGACGCGCCAGCTTCTGGAGATCGCCTCGATCTTCGTGCTGGAAAAGCTGTTGCGTGAACGAGGCATCGACCCACAGCCACTCTACTACGCCGCCGACCAGTGGATAGACTTCGGCGAGCCGCTGGAGATCTGGATCCGCGACAGCGCCGCAGCTCTTGCCCAGGCAATCGTCGCCGCCTCGTCGATCCTCGACTTTTCCGCCGCCGTGATCGATGGCGGCTTCCCGGAATGGGTGCGCGCGCGGCTGGTAGCTGCCACGCTCGAAGAGTTCAACAAGCTCGACCTGCAGGGCATCGTCATGCCCGACATTGTTGAGGGCGCGGTCGGCGCGCAGGCTCGGGCGATCGGCGGGGCGAGCCTGCCGATCTTTGCCCGCTACCACATAGACCAGACCGTACTGTTCAAGGAGATCGGGAATGCTGAAGGGGCTTGATCCACTGCTCGGACCGGAGCTTCTGGCCACGCTGCGCGTCATGGGACATGGCGACGAGATCGCCATCGTCGACGGCAATTATCCGGCACTCGAACACGCCCGCCGCCTGATCCGCGCCGACGGCCATGGTATCGTGCGCGTGCTGGACGCAATCCTGAGCGTGCTGCCGGTCGACGATTTCGTCGACCAGGCGTTGTTCCGCTCCACAGTCGGGCCGGATGCGGGCACGCTTAACCCGATCCATCACCAGATGATCGCGATCTGTGATAAGCATGCGCCGGGCCGTTCGATCACGCCGCTGGTCGGTGCGGCCTTCTACGATCGCGTGAAAGCGGCGCACACGGTGGTGCACACCAGCGAGCCGGCACTCTACGCCAACATGATCCTGCGCAAGGGCGTGATCTATCCAACCGCCTGAACCGCCGGAGCCTCCGCGCCCGGGGCGATGACCTGCAATTCGCCCGGATGCTGGCGGATCTCGACATATTCCGGCATGCGCAGCAGTTCTCCGTCGAGCACGCAGAGCGCGCCCTTGCGATGCTTCGGAAAGTGCAGGCGCACCGTGCGCGCCGTCGCATGATCGACCGCCTCGTTTTCCTTCAACCGCCCGCGCAGGATATCGAAGGCGAGCTTGGCGACACCCGAAGACGGCACCGGGGCCGCGAAGTAAACGCCGAGATGTCCCCCTGCCGGATCGTCGGGGACGAGCAGCGGGCTGGTGCCGAAACTGTTGTTGGAGATCGAGATCGCGGAGACCTTCCGCGTCTCGGCGAGACCGTCGCCGTCGATATCGAACGTAACCTCGAATTCCGGGGGATCGAGGATCACGCCAAGCATGGCGCGGGAACTCGCACGTATCTTGCCGAGGCGGCTTGCGAACTCCATCGAGTCACGCATGCGTACCATGCGGGCGTGCATGCCGGCAGAGAACTGATGTACGAAGGGACGGCCGTTGGCGGTGGCAATGTCTACCGCGCGGGTATCGCTCTCCGCCAGCACATCGAGCGCCTGGTAGATGTTGAGCGGTATCTTCAGCGCGCGGGCGAAGAGGTTCATGGTGCCCGCCGGGATCACCCCGAGCGGCAGGCCGGAGCGCCAGGCTATCCCCGCTGCGGCCGAGATCGTCCCGTCGCCGCCGCCTGCGATCAGGCCGGAGACACCGGGGGCGGAACATGCTTCCTCAAGCGCCGCTACCACTTCGCTGCCAGAGACGATCCGGCATTCGATCTGCCGGCCAGCACGGGCGAAAGCCTCGGTCACGCGGGTGCAGAAATCGTCCATGTCCGTGGTGCGAAAGGTGCCACCGTCGCGGTTCAATACGGCTCTCAGCTTCATCGTTTCCGTCCGGCCTTCTGCCGCTCCAGTTGCGTGGCGAGAACGCGCGACCGCGCCCCTTGTTTCCCGGTCCTTCGTCCGACAGGGAGTCACATCGGCAGCAGCCGTACCGATTTCAAGAGATTTGCTCTTTGCGGCGACGCGCAAAAGTACGATAAAAGGGAAGTACACGTTCGGTTACCCGAACCGCCACTTTCCCTTATCGACCCGGCATTCCCTCCCGCTTCGCGCCAGGACCACGCATGACAGACTGTACCGCCCTCCCCGTCTCTTCGCGGGGCGACAGCCACACCCCGGCGCGGATCTCGCCGCTTCTCGCCATCCTGATCGAGCTCGCGCTCGCCGCCGGCGGTTTCGGGATCGGCACCGGCGAATTCGCGATCATGGGCCTGCTGCCGGACGTCGCCACCACCTATGGCGTCAGCGTTCCCGACGCCGGCCAGGTGATCAGCGCCTATGCCCTTGGCGTGGTCGTCGGCGCGCCGATCATCGCCGCGCTCGCCGCCAAGCTGCCGCGCAAGACGCTGCTGCTCCTGCTGATGGGCCTCTTCGCGCTCGGCAACGTGCTTTCGGCGGCGGCACCTGATTTCCTGAGCTTCACCGTACTACGGTTCATCACCGGCCTGCCGCACGGTGCCTATTTCGGCGTCGCCGCACTGGTCGCCGCCTCGATGGTGGAGCCTCACCGTCGCGCCCGCGCCGTCGGCCGGGTGATGCTGGGCCTCACCATCGCCACGCTGGTCGGCACGCCGATCGCCACCTTCCTTGGCCAGATCCTGAGCTGGCGCACTGCCTTCCTAATGGTCGGCGCGATCGCGGCGCTGACGGTGGCGCTGATCGCGATCTACCTGCCGAAGGACGAAGTGCAGGAAGGCGCCAGCATTCGCCGCGAGCTCGGCGCCTTCGGCCGCCTCCAGGTCTGGCTGACGCTCGGCGTCGCCGCCACCGGCTTTGGCGGCATGTTCGCGATCTTCAGCTACATCGCCAAGACCACGACCGACACCGCCGGCCTGCCGGTGACGACGGTGGCGCTGGTGCTGGCATTGTTCGGCATAGGCATGAACGTCGGCAACGTGATCGGCAGCCGCATGGCCGACTATTCCCTCAAGGGTACGATCGGCGGCATGCTGACCTTCAACATCGCGATGATGACGGTGTTTTCGCTGACCGCCCACAATCCGGTGATGCTGTTCGCCTGCGTCTTCCTGACCGGCTTCGGCTTCGCCGCCTGTCCGGCGGTGCAGATCCGGTTGATGGACGTCGCCGCAGACGCCCAGACACTCGCCGCCGCCACCAACCATTCCGCCTTCAACATTGCCAATGCCCTCGGCGCCTGGCTCGGCGGCGTGGTGATCACCTGGGGCTACGGCTACGGCTCCACCGGCTTCGTCGGCGCCGTCTTCTCCGCATTGGGCCTTGTGGTGTTCTTGATCTCGGTCGCCATGGAGAAGAGAAGCAAGCGGCGGTAAGGGATGTCATTCCTGCGGAGGAATGCTACAGATTGCGCATTTTTTGCTATCCGATAAAATGCCTTCCTATTCGGAGGAATGGCTATGAATGTGTCGATCGGAGAGCGCTGGGAAAAGTTCATCGAGCGTGCTGTCGGAACCGGGCGCTATGGTTCCGCCAGTGAAGTCGTGCGCGAAGGCCTGAGACTCGTGGAGGAGCGGGAAGCAAAGCTCGCAGCTCTTAGAGAAACGCTCGACCGGTCGATCGCCGAAGGCACAACCCTGGATGACGACGAACTGTCCGCCGCGCTCGATTCCAAGGTTGCCGAACTTCTGACGAAGGTTCGTTGATCATGCGCCGGCTGCGCTATCTCGCCAGCGCCAAAGCCGATCTTCTTGAAATCATGACCTATATCGCAGCGGAGAGTGGAGACGTCGCCGTTGCCCGCCGTTTCATCGAAACGCTTCGCGAACAATGTCGGAAGCTGGCGAACCTTCCCGGCGAACTGGGTCGTGCCCGGCCGGAACTGCGCCCGGACATTCGCAGCTTTGCCTTTCGGGGATACGTGATCTTCTTCCGCTATGTCGATGACGCATTCGAGGTCATCAACGTCCTGGAAGGGCACCGCGATATCGAAATTTACTTCGACGAACCGTACTGACCTCACACCTTCGCCGCCGGCAGCTTCAGCGCGCCGCCGGTCTTGACCGTACGGATGGCGAAGCTGGAACGGATGTCCGTGACCTGCGGTAACACCAGCAGGCGCTCGGTCAGCAGCCGCTCGTAGGCGGCCAGGTTTTCCACCACGACCTCGGCCAGGAAATCGAGATCGCCGGAAATCATGTAGCAGGAGACCACTTCCGGAATCTCCATCAATGCCTGCTGGAATTCCTGCGCGTTCTCGCGGCTGTGTCGGATCACCTTGAACGAGACGAAGACTGTGAGCTCCAGCCCGACCGCCTGGCGGTCGATATCTGCGCGGTAGCCGCGGATCACGCCCTGCTCCTCCAGCATGCGGATGCGCCTGAGGCATGGTGACTGCGACAGGTTCACCTTCTCCGCGATCTCGACGTTCGTGGCGCGGGCGTTCTCCTGAAGCGCCTCGAGGATAGCGATATCGAACTGGTCCAGTTTTGGCATATTTCACTCCAAAGGAAATATACACAGCATCTTTCTGCTAAACTGATCATAATTCAAGGCAGAAATGGCAAGGACCTGCCGAGGCAATGCAGGGTAATATTCGCTCGTCCAAGGAGTTACGCGATGTCCGCTGCCAATCCTACCGCCACCCCTTCCCTCTCCGCCGGCCTGGGCGCGCTGTCGGCACTTTCGGTCGTGCTGATCTGGGCCGCATGGCTCGTCTCGACGCGCCACAGCGTCGGTACCTCGCTGACCGCACTCGATCTCAGCCTGCTTCGTTACGGTATTCCGGCCGTCGTGCTGGCGCCGGTGCTGATGAAAACCGGCATCTGGCCGAAGAGAGTGAAAAAGCTGCCGCTCATTCTAATGATCCTCGGCTCCGGGGCGATCTTCTTCCAGATCGTCGGCTTCGGCATGAAGGCAACGCCGGCATCCGCCGCCGGCGTCCTGCTGCCCGGAACCATGCCGCTGGCGGCCGCGCTGATCGGCATCCTGCTGCTCGGCGAGCGTCCCGATCCGCTGCGGCGACTTGGCATCCTCGCCATTCTCGCCGGCGGCCTGTTGCTGCTGTCCAGCAATCTGGGTGACGGGGGGCTCACATGGAAGAGCTTCGTCGTGCTGCCGATCGGGGCGACGCTGTGGGCGGTCTACACCCATGCCTTCCGCCAGTCGGGGCTGAATGCATTCGAAGGCGCTGCGCTGATCTGTTTCTGGTCGACCGTGATCAACCTCATGATCCTGCCCTTCCTCGGCACGAAGCTGTTCGAGGCCCCGGTCGGCGAGATCGGCCTTCAGGTCGTGACGCAGGGCCTGCTCTCCGGGCTTGCCTCCACCGTGCTCTACGGCGCGGCGGTGCGCTCGCTCGGCGGCACCCAGGCGGCCGCCTACACGGCGGTCACGCCGGCTGCCGCGGCATTCGGCGGCGCGTTCTTTCTGGGTGAACCGCTCGGCTGGGCGACCGTTGCCGCCACGCTGATCACCGGCGTCGGCGTATTGCTGTCGACCGGCATCCTGTCACGGCGGAAGTGAGCGCCGGAAAAAACAAGTGCCCGCCGGAGGTCTCCCCGGCGGGCATTGCTTTGTTCGATCTGCCGGCACTCAGCCGTGAACGATCTCGAGATGCCGCTGCAGGCGCTTGCCGTAGGCCTGGCTGACGCGGTCGAAGATGACGGCAATGCCGACGATCGCGAAGCCGTTGAAGACGCCGAGCGTGAAATACTGGTTGGCGATCGCCTTCAGCACCGGCTGACCGAGACCCTGCACGCCGATCATCGAGGCGATGACGACCATCGCCAGAGCCATCATGATGGTCTGGTTGACGCCTGCCATGATGGTCGGCAGCGCCAGCGGCATCTGCACGTTCTTCAGCTTCTGCCATGCCGATGACCCGAAGGCATCGGCCGCTTCCAGCACATCCTTGTCAACCAGGCGGATGCCGAGATCGGTCAGGCGGATCATCGGCGGGATGGCATAGATCACCACCGCGATCAGGCCGGGCACCTTGCCGATGCCGAGCAGCATGACCACCGGGATCAGGTAGACGAAGCTCGGCATCGTCTGCATCACGTCGAGGATCGGATTGATCGCCTTCTGCAACCGGTCGGAACGGGACATCGCAATCCCGATCGGAATGCCGATGACGATCGACAGTACCGTGCAGACGAAAATCATCGACACGGTCTTCATCGTGTCGTCCCACATGTCGAAATAGCCGATCAGGAGGAGCGTGGAGACGCAGCCAATGACGATCTTCCAGTTGCGGCTCGCCAGCCACACGATCACGGCGATCAGCAGCAGGATGATGGGCCAGGGCGTGCGCGTCATGAAGCGCTCGCTGTAGATGAGGAACCATTGCAGCGGCTCGAAAAACGATTCGATCAGGTCACCGTATGAACGGGTGAAGGCACGGAAGCCCTCGTCGATTGCCTTCTTCAGATCCCGCAACGTCGCATCGTCCATGTGCGGAAACTTGGTGAGCCACTCCATCATCTTCCCCTTATGCAATGCTTGTGAGCCTTGCCGACGAGGTCGCCGGCGAGCAATCGGACGGCGCGCCCTTCAGGACGCGCCGCCGCATTTGGCGGAATTGGACCGGCTCAGAGCGCCGATTTGATGTTCTCGGCGGCCTCCGGCGAAACCCACTGGATCCAGAGCGCTTCGTTTTCCTCGAGGAAGTGCTTGGCGCCATCGTCGCCGCTGGCCTGGTTGTCGGTCATCCAGGCCATCAGCTTGTTGACCGTGTCGTTGGTCCAGGCGCGCTTGTTGAGGTAGTCCATGACATCCTGACCGGCGCGATCGGCAAAGGACTTCGTCACGAGCGTCTGAACCCTGTCCTTCGGCCAGTCATTCTTCTTGGGATCGGCGCAGTCGGCAACGGTGTTGCAGCGCTTCCATTCGGCTTCGTCGAGGGGTACGCCGTGGTCGAGCTTCACCATCTCGTACTTGCCGAGCAGCGCGGTCGGAGCCCAGTAATAGCCGACCCAGCCTTCCTTGCGCTCGTAGGCCTTGGCGATCGAACCGTCGAGGCCGGCGGCCGAACCGGTGTCGACGAGGGTGAAATTCGCGGCCTCGCCGCCGTAAGCCTTGTAGAGCTGACCGGTCACCAGCGTGCCGCCCCAGCCCTGCGGACCATTGTGAACGGCGCCCTTGGAGGGATCTTCCGGATCGGGGAAGAGTTCCGGATGCTTCAGCGCGTCATCGATGGTCTTGATGTCGGGATTGGCGTCGGCGATGTACTTCGGAATCCACCAGCCCTGGACGGCGCCATCCGACAGCGCCATGGCGGCGCCGATCAGCTTGCCTTCCTCGATGCCGCGGTTGACGACTTCCGGCAGCAGGTCGATCCAGCCTTCCGGCGCCAGATCCGGCTCGCCCTTCTCCACCATGGAGGTGATGGTCGGCACCGTATCGCCGACGATGATCTCGGCGTTGCAGCCATAGCCCTCGTTCAGGATGAACTTGTCCAGGCTTGCCAGCACCTCGGCGCTCTGCCAGTTCATGCTGGCGATGGTCACGTCTCCACACTCGGCACGCGCGGCGGCGCTCATGGAGAGCAGGCCGGCGGCCAGGCAGGTCGTTGCGAGCAGATATTTCATGTTGTTTCCCTCATTGTTGCCAGAGGCGCGACGCGCTCTCCGGAGTCGGCCGACGCCTTTGCGATTATCGCCGAACACGGGGCCTCTCTGCCAAGCGGCGGGGTCCTTCTTTTCGTTCCGTAGGACTTTTGCACGTGGATTGGGAAATGTGGCTCCACCTGCGTCCCCGAATGCTCTCGTTGCGGCATTTTTCGACGCAAAAAAGAATCTCAGTGAGGCTGCGGGACGCGTACACGGATCGCGAGTTGACAACCTCATTCCACAAGCGATGAGCCGGATACACGCTTCGGGATATCGCTGGTCATCCGCGATCTTGAGCGGAACGGCGCGTCAGGCCTGCAGCACGACCACCTTGCCGCCGACCTTGGCGCGTTCGTAGAGGTCGATGATGTCCTGATTCATCATGCGCACGCAGCCGGACGACATTGCCTGACCGATCGACCACGGCTGATTGGTGCCATGGATACGGAACATGGTGTCGTTGCCACCGCGATAAAGATAGAGCGCACGGGCACCGAGCGGGTTATTCAGACCGCCGGGCACGCCGCCGGCATAGCGCATGTTCTTTTCGGGATCGATGCGCAGCATGTTGGGCGACGGCGTCCAGTTCGGCCATTCCGCCTTGCGACCGATATAGGCAGTGCCGGCGAGTGCATAGCCGTTGCGGCCGACGCCCACGCCATAGCGAACCGCGCGGCCATCCCCGAGCACGTAATAGAGCCTGCGGGCAGGCGTATCGACAACGATCGTCCCGGGCGCTTCCTTCGTGGGATAGGCAACCTCCTGGCGTCGCAACTCGGGATCGAGCTTGTCGAGCGGGATGCGGGCGATCTTGTAGCCGCCGTCCTCGACCGGTCCGTAGTGGGCTCGATCGTTGTTGGTCTGGCAGCCGGCCAGGAACAACGGCAGGCCGATCAGAAGACCACGGCGAGAAATCGTCATTGGAAGCGTCCCCAGTGTACGTCGGTATGAATGCAACCTAAGGAATTCATGGTTAATGAATTCCTAATTTGCCAGCCGTGTCGTTCACGATTGTGTCAAGACTGGGACGTTAGAGATTCAAGCGCCCTTCGCTCTGCCGCCGACGCCGACAGCAACTCCGATCAGCGCCAATCCCCCGCCGAGGATGTGATAGGCCTGCAGCGCCTCGCCGAGCAGCAGCCAGGCGAGTGCGGCGACGAAGATCGGCAGCAGGTTGATGTAGAGCGAACTCCTGGCCGCGCCGAGCCTGCGGATCGCCTGCATCCAGAGGAAGGGCGCCAGAAGCGAGGTGGGAAGGGCTGCGAACAGGACGAGCGGCAGGCTGGCGACCGTGATCGGCGAGATGTCGCTGAAAAGCCAGAGCGGAAACAGCACCAGCACGGCGAAGGCGATCTGCCACCAGAGCTGCGGCCACATCGGCAGGGTCAGCGTCAGCGACCAGCGCCGGAGCAGCACGGCGTAGAGCGAATTGGCGACGATGGCGATGATCATCAGCACGTCGCCGACATGCACGCCGCTGCGGGCCAGTTCGCGCAGGTCGCCGCGCGCGGCGAGGAAGACGAGCCCGACCAGCGAGACCATGCCGCCGACGACGGCGCGCGAGGTCAGCCGCTCGGCGGCAAGGGCTGAGGCAAGCAGCACGGAGATCAGTGGCATGGAGGCCACCAGCACACCCATGTTGACCGCCGTGGTTGTCTCGGCGGCGACATAGGCGAGGCACTGGTAGATCACCATGCCCAGCATGCCGAGCACGAAGAGCTTCGGCAGGCTGGCAAGCGCCACCGCGCGATGGCGCCAGACGCTCGCCGCGACGAACGGCGTCAGAACCAGAAAGGCGATCAGCCAGCGGTAGAAGGAAATCGAGGCGGGCTCGATGACGCCGGCGGAAGCCTTGGTGACAATGGTATTGCCCGACCAGATGAGCATCGTCGCCAGAGGGTAGAGGCCGGCCGCCGTCAGGCCCGGTTTCTCCATCCTCACCGTCGCACCAGCCGTCATTGCCCCGTCTCCTGCCGCATTTCCAGAGATTGACGGTGGTCTAGCAGGTGGCCGGTTTTCGTTATATAGCGAGTTTCGGAAATGATATGACGGAGATCGGTCATGGCGGTTAGGAGCGAGAAAATCGGCGAGGAAGTCCCCGACCCGATCTTCTTCCGCACGGAACATTATCGCGCCGGCATGGTGTTTCCGACGAAGCGGCAGGTCTGGGGCGAGCTGAACTACGCGCTCCAGGGTGTGGCGGAAATCACCATCGAGGGCGTGCTCTACCTGTCGCCGCCGCAATACGCGATCTGGATTCCGCCGGACACCGAACACCACGCCGGCAACCGCCGAGACGTCCGCTACGTCACCACCTACGTGGCGCGCGAGCTCTGCCACGACCTGCCGCGACGCGCCTGCATGCTGGAGCTCAGCCCGCTGGTCAAGGCGGTGCATGCAGACTTCGCCGAGCGGGGCATTCGCCATCCGCGCACCGAGGAAGACTTGCGGCTCGCCACGGTGATCGTCGACCGCATCCGTACCGCGCGCCGCTTCGACCACTATCTTCCCGGCTGCGTCGATCCACTGCTTTCGCCGATCCTCGACACCCTGCAGGAACATCCGGGCGACCGCCGCTCGCTCGCCGAGTTCGCGCGGCTGACCGGCACCACCGAACGGACGTTGTCACGCCGCTTTCAGGAAAAGCTTGGCATGTCGTTCAATGACTGGCGGCAGCGGCTCAAGGTGCTTGCGGCCCTGTCGCTGCTGGAGGAAGGCCAGTCCGTACAGCGTGTCTCGGAAATTCTCGGCTACAGCAGTCCGTCCGCCTTCATCGCAATGTTCCGACGTCTGATGGGCACGAGCCCGTCACGAACGCGGCAGCGGTGAGCAGCCACATGCTTACCGCCAAGCGTCCCGCGATTGTCGCGACGACGCTTGGGGAGCATAGCTCCACGGCTCGAGAGCCGTTTCCTTACATGTTCGGATAGACAGGCCCCTCGCCGCCCTGCGGCGGTACCCAGTTGATGTTCTGGTTAGGATCCTTGATGTCGCAGGTCTTGCAGTGGACGCAGTTCTGCGCGTTGATCACGTAGACCTGCTCGCCGTCCTTCTCCACCCATTCGTAGACGCCGGCGGGACAGTAGCGGGTCGACGGACCGGCATAGACGTCGAGTTCGGAACGCTTCTGCAGATCCATGTCCTTCACCTTCAGGTGGACCGGCTGGTCCTCCTCATGGTTGGTGTTGGACAGGAACACCGACGAGAGACGGTCGAAGGTCAGCACGCCGTCCGGCTTCGGATAGGCGATCGGCTTATGCTTCGAGGCGGGCTCCAGCGAGGCCGCATCCGTCTTGCCGTGCTTCAGCGTACCGAAGACGGAGAAGCCGAACAGCTGGTTGGTCCACATGTCGATACCGCCGAGCGCGACGCCCATCGCCGTGCCGAACTTCGACCACAGCGGCTTGACGTTCCGGACGCGCTTCAGATCCTTGCCGATCTCGGTCGATCGCCACTCGTTCTCGATCTCGATCGGCTCGTCATTGGCGCGGCCGGCAGCGATCGCCTCCGCGACCTTGTCGGCGGCGAGAATGCCCGACAGCACGGCGTTGTGCGAACCCTTGATGCGCGGCACATTGACGAACCCGGCCGAGCAGCCGATCAGCGCGCCGCCCGGGAACGAAAGCTTCGGCACCGACTGGTATCCGCCTTCCGTGATGGCGCGGGCGCCATAGGACAGCCGCTTCGCTCCCTCGAAGGTCGGGGCGATCGCCGGATGGGTCTTGAAGCGCTGGAATTCCTCGAACGGGAAGAGATAGGGGTTCTTGTAGTTGAGGTGAACCACGAAGCCGACGGCGACGAGATTGTCCTCCAGGTGATAGAGGAAGGAACCGCCGCCGGTCTTCATGTCGAGCGGCCAGCCGAATGAGTGCTGCACGAGGCCGGGCTTGTGGTTCTCCGGCTTCACCTGCCAGAGCTCCTTGAGGCCGATGCCGTATTTCTGCGGCTCGCGGTCCTTCTGCAGGTCGAACTTCGCGATCAGCTGCTTGGCGAGCGAGCCGCGCACGCCCTCCGAGATCAGCGTGTATTTGCCGAGCAGCGCCATGCCGCGGGTATAGTTCGGGCCGGGTTCGCCGTTCTTCTCGATGCCCATGTCACCGGTGGCGACACCGATCACCGCGCCTTCGTCGTTGTAGAGCACTTCCGTGGCGGCGAAGCCCGGATAGATCTCGACGCCGAGTTCTTCCGCCTTGGTCGCCAGCCAGCGACAGACGTTGCCGAGCGAGACGATGTAATTGCCGTGATTGTTCATCAGTGGCGGCATGAGTGCATTCGGCAGACGGATCGAGCCGGCGGGGCCGAGGAAGAGGAAATGATCGTCCGTGACGGCGGTCTTGAAGGGATGGCCCTCCTCCTCGCGCCAGCCGGGCAGAAGCTTGTCGATGCCGATCGGATCGACGACGGCGCCGGAGAGAATATGCGCGCCGACCTCGCCGCCCTTCTCAAGCACGACGACGGTGAGATCAGGATTGACCTGCTTCAACCGGATCGCGGCCGACAGACCGGCAGGACCGGCGCCGACGATCACAACGTCGAATTCCATGCTTTCGCGTTCGGGCAGTTCCATCTCTTCGCTCATCCTCGTTCTCCTGCTCGGACGGTTCCCCAATTATCCGACTTCCTCCTTGGCAAATGCCAGTCGCCTTGTCGAGCCGGGATGCGACACCGGATGGCTTGAAATTCCGGGGCCGGATCATTCCCGTGGAGAATATATAACGTGTACGTAAACGTCAAATATCGCCATATCGGGCACCGGCATCGGTTTGTTGTCATACAACCTGACATCCAGCAAGAGTTTTCGTTCGGTCGGAGACGCGTGAGAGCACCCACCGGCAGCGGAAGCCGGCTTCACCCTGAAGAAGCAACAATGAGCCCGCATTTATTCAAGGACAGCAACACCATTGCCAAACGCTCTGCAGCCCGGCATGACACGACCAGTTTTCTTTGCATGCCCACCGGATTGCCGATGCCCACCTTCACACCTCACGATCTCGTCGCCGCCCTCGCCTCCCTCCACGCCGACCTCACCGTGCTCGGCCCTGACGTTCTCGCCTCGCGCCATCCGGGCGAGCATCCGGAGAATTTCGCAGGCGGGGTGATGGCGCAGCCGGCTTCTGCCGAGGCAGTGGTAGCGCTGGTGCGGTGGTGCAGGGACAATGACGTGGCGATCGTGCCGCAGGGCGGCCTTACCGGCCTCGTCGGCGGCAATGTCAGCCATGCCGGCGAAGTCATCCTGTCGTCGGCGCGGCTCAATCGCATTCTCGCGATCCATGCCGATGAGATGACCGTCGAGGTCGAGGCGGGCGTGGCGCTGGAAGCATTGCAGCAGGCGTTGCTTCCCCACGGGCTGACCACCGGCATCGATCTCGGCTCCCGCGGATCGGCCACCATCGGCGGCATGGTCTCCACCAATGCCGGCGGCATCCTCGCCTTCCGCAACGGCGTGATGCGCCATCAGGTGCTGGGACTGGAAGCTGTGCTTCCCTCCGGCGAAGTCTATCGTGACATGACGCGGGTGGTGAAGGTCTCGGCCGGACCGGATCTGAAACATCTCTTCATCGGCGGCGAAGGTGCCTTCGGTTTCGTCACGAAGGTGGTGCTGAAGCTGGAGCCGATCCGTCAGCACCGGGCGACCGCCTTCCTCGGTGTCGACAACGCAGCCTCGGCTCTCTCCGTCATCCGCCATTTCCGCGCGCAGTCGGGCATCCTGCTGGAAGGGGCCGAGCTGATGTGGCCGCGCTATATCCGCGATCACGCAAGGCTCAAGAATTTCGACCTCTCCTGGCTGGAGGACGAACAGGCGGCGGCGCTGCTGATCTCCGTCTCGGCAGAGACGGAGGAGGCAGCCAACGCCGCGCTGGAACAGGGCCTGGAAACCCTCTGGGAACCAATCGGGATCCGGGGCGCGGTCATCGCCCAGTCGCTCGATCAGGCGCGGAAATTCTGGGACATCCGCGAGGATTCCGGCTTCTTCTATCCTGAAATTCCAAACGCCCCCTCCTTCGACATCTCCGTGCCGCCGGCCTATCTCGACATCTACGTCGCCGGCCTGACGGAGCGGCTGACGGCGATCGACCCGACCTACGCCGCCTATGTCTACGGCCACGTCGCAGACGGCAACCTTCACCTCACACTGATCAAGCCGGGTCCGCTGCCGGAGGCGGAACTGCTGGCGGTGGAGGACGCGATCTACGCCGGCGTGCAGGCGGCCGGCGGCTCGTTCTCGGCCGAACACGGCGTGGGTCTGGAAAAGCGTCACGCCTACGAAAAGCACCTCCCCCCGGAGAAGCAGGCGCTGGCGCGGACCATCAAGCAAGCAATCGATCCGAAGGGCCTGTTCAATCCCGGCAAGGGGCCGTTCTGACGACCCCCGCCCCTTCCCTTTCGCCCCGCGCCCTTGCTAGGGTCCGGGCAAAGCAAATCATCTCGGGAAGGAGAATTCCATGGATCTCGGTATTTCCGGCAAGCGGGCGCTCGTACTGGCCGCCTCGCGCGGCCTCGGCCTCGGCATTGCCAATGCCCTCGCCGCCGAAGGTTGCCACGTGCTGATCTGCGGTCGCACGGAAGAGAAGCTGAAGGCCAATGTCGCAGCGATCGCGGCTGCGGGCGGCAAGGCCGATTACGTGGTGGCCGACCTCGCCGATGCGGGTTTCGTCGAGCAGATGGTCAATACCGTGCAGGAGAAGCTCGGCGGCATCGACATCCTCGTCAACAATTCCGGCGGCCCGACGCCCGGTACGGCGGAGGAGATGGACGCCGAAACGCTCTACAACTTCTTCCAGAAGATGGTCGTGCGACTCATCACGCTCGCCAATGCGCTGGTGCCGCAGATGAAGGCACAGGGTTTCGGCCGAATCGTCACCGTCGCGTCCTCCGGCGTGTTCGAACCGATCCCCAACCTCGCGCTTTCCAATACGCTGCGCGGCGCGCTGGTCGGCTGGAACAAGACGCTGGCGACCGAGGTCGCCCCCTACGGCGTCACCGCCAACATGCTGCTGCCGGGCAGTATCCACACCGACCGGATCGATGAGTTGCAAGCCGCCAACGCCAAGCGCAGCGGCAAGCCGATCGAAGAGATCCGCGCCAATGCGCTCAAATCCATTCCGGCGGGACGTCTTGGCAAGGTAGAGGAATTCGGCGCCACCGCCGCCTTCCTCTGCTCGATGCAGGCGAGCTACATCACCGGCAGCATGATCCGCGTTGACGGCGGCGCGGCCAAATCGCTCTAACGTAGCCTAAAAAATCATCTGCGACAGGTTGTCGCAAATTCCTCTGGTGAAACGATTGGCCCGCGTTATACTGCGGCAAATTGTTCCACCGGAGGAGTTAATGGAACAGATTCGTTTCGGTCTGACCGTGATCGGCGGCCTCATTCTCGTCGTCGGACTGCTTTGGATCGGACATGGCACGGGAGCCATCCGCCTGCCTGGTACCGATTTCATCTCCAAGGACAGCGTCTGGATCGTCAACGGCTCACTGGTCGCAATCTTCGGCCTGCTGACAGTCATCGCCACCCGATACCTTCTGCGCGACACCTGAGATCTGGATCCGCCGCACGGTGAGTTAAGGCCGGACGCTCGGGCGCATTCGCATCCTGTTCCAGAGGAAACGACCATGACGCTTTCCATTCTCGGTATACTCGCGATCCTGATCGGCCTGCTCTGGATCGGCCAGGGCACCGGCGCCTTCCCCTACCCGGCCTCCAGCTTCATGATCAACCAGACGCCATGGATCATCTATGGCGCGCTGCTCGCCGTCCTCGGCCTGGTCCTGCTCTTCGGCGCCCGGCGCACCCTGCGCTGAGGGCGGCAAACTGCCCTCACCCTCTCGTCGCATTTGGGGGAGCGGATGGGACCAGCTTCTTTCCGACAGCGAAAGGGAAAGACCGCCCCTCATCCGGCTGCCGCCACCTTCTCACCGCACGCGGGGAGAAGGGAGATGGGGTACCGGCATCGCCACAAGCCCCTTCTCCTCGTGATTACGGGGAGAAGGTCCCGGCAGGGGGGGGGTGAGGGGCGACACAAACCCCGCCGACCCGACGCTTAGGACCCCTTCGCCAGTTCCGGCAGGTCGGCGATGAGACTATCGCGGGTTTCAAAGCTGATCGGCGACGAATGCGTCTTGTTGTCGACGAACAGCCGGGCAAACACGATCTTGCGCGCATCCTTCTCCGCCCATCCGACGAACCAGCCGATCGGACGCGTGCGATCCACCTTGCCCGTCTCGTCGCGCATCCAGCCGCTCCCGGTCTTGCCGTGCACCATCCAGCCGTCCCCAGCCTCGAAGCGAGGCAGGATCGCCTGCGTCTTGGCTGCGGCTTCCGCCGATACCGGCAGGTCGCCGTTGAGCAGCCGGAATATAAAATCGGCCTGTTCCTCCGGAGTGATCTTCAGCGACGACATCAGCCAGGACTGCGTCAGACCGTCGGCCCCGTCCGGCCCGCCCGAGACGTCGGCATTGCCGTAACCGAGGCGAAGGACATAGTCGGCAAACTTGTCGCTGCCGAGACGGCGGGCGATCTCCTGCGAGTACCAGACGATCGAATCCTTTTCCCATATCGTTGGATCGACCGATTTCCGCTCGCGCTCCGGCCGGTTCCATTTGGTCTGATAGTCCCAGCGCGGTGTCTTCTCGTCCACCAGCACGCCGGCGTCGTAGCCCATGACGGCGAGCGGCACCTTGAAGGTCGACATCGGATAGACAGCCTCGTCGCAGGTGCCGTCGCGGCGCAGCACGTCACCGCTCGCGGCATCCAGCATCACGGTGCAGCGAATGGGCTCGGCCGACAAGGCGGCGGTGACGGGCAGGAGAAGGGCGACGGCAGCGAAAGCCAACCCGGATACGGGTCGCAACGAAAAGGTCATCAACGAAATCCTCGAACAATAAGAACGGACGGCAACCGTGCCGCCGACCCGTCGTCTACGGGGGAGATTTGACGCAGACATGGCAGACCGAAGGCAAATAAGCGTCGTTCGCAGTGCAAAGTGCGGGTATTAGGCAGAGGCGACCTTTGCGACCTCCCTCTTCTCCCCAGCGGAGGTGAGGCGCGGTCCGCGCAGCGGAGCAATCGAACCAGTGAATCGATTGCAGCAACGAACGCCTTGAGCACAAGCGAAAGGCGTGCCGAGCGAAACGGTACGGCAAACGCCCTCTTCTCCCCAGCGGGGAGAAGTGCCGAGCGGATGCGAGGCGATGAGGGGGAGGCCGAAGGCCTCACATCACTTGCACGTCGTTCGAGGATTTTGCTTGCGCCCCCTCATCC
>Ga0065721_10004034_pt1 | contig 56582 bp, 53 predicted proteins | sample Mesricmetagenome_FD_59108 | JGI IMG/M metagenome (GOLD analysis project Ga0065721, IMG submission 59108) | Mesophilic microbial community from rice straw/compost enrichment Sample: eDNA_1 v2 (version 2) | ecosystem: Engineered > Solid waste > Grass > Composting > Bioreactor | place: USA: Davis... | reverse complement strand
CACCCGCGCCGGCACCCGTCGGCGCGCACGCGGCACCGGCCGCCCCGGCTCAGCCGACCGCCGTCCCGGCCGGCCCCCAGCCCGGTGAGCGCCTCGAGCACCTCGGCCTCGTCGTCGACCTCGGCACGCGCGTCGTGCTCGCCGACGGGCAGGAGATCCCGCTCACGCGGAGCGAGTTCGACCTGCTCGCGGCCCTCATGCAGTCGGGGCGCCGCGTGCGCACGAAGGCCGACCTCGCGATCGTGCTGCGCAACGAGCAGTACGTCACGAGCAACTTCGTCTCGGATGCCGACAAGCGCGGCATCGAGGTGCACATGGGCAACCTGCGCAAGAAGATCGGCGAGAACTCGGTCACGCCGCGCTGGATCGAGACGGTCCGCGGCGTCGGCTACCGGATGACGGGCGGCGACGCCGCCGTCTGAGCCGTTCGCCCCGGTCGCTCAGGCGACGAGCGAGGCGCGCCAGTGGTGCGACGCCTGGCGCAGTTCGTCGCACGACGCCGCGCCGATGAGCGCGAGGCGGTCGGCCCCGCCCCGCGGGACTGTGCCGAGTTGACGCGACTCCGCGTGCAGCTCCTTCGCGGCGGAGCTGAGCGTCGTGGCGCCGACCATGGCGCTCGACGTCGCGAGGGTGAGGAGCGCCGCGAGGGCGTCGTCGACGACGACGCTGTCGACCCCGTGCAGCACGCGGGCCCGGCGCGTCTCCCAGGCGTCGAGGAAGTCGTCCACGAAACGCAGGCACGCGGTGACGTCCATCGCGAGCTCATCGGCGAGGTCGGGGATGCGGTCGACGTCGATGTGCTGGTACGTCATGTCGTGGTCTCCTCCTCTCGTCGTCTCGCGGTCACAGGTCGCCCCAGTCTTGTCGTCCAGGGGCCAGGTCTCGGTCAGTGAAGGCTCAGTTTCCGATCAACTTCGCATCAGGACGCGACAGTGCGTCGTGGTTGTCCTCCGCCAAGGCCCGCACGCGCGCCTTGTCCACCGCGACGGCGTCGGCCGCCGCCCGGTAGAGGTCGTCGAAGCGGGTCCCCGACGTGCGGGTCGTCGCGATCCCCTGGAAGGTCGAGGCCCGGAAGCGGTCCTGATCGTCCACGGGGGTGCTCAGCACCGAGTCCGAGATCCGGTCGGCGATCGCCTCGGGCGAGTCGTCGGTGCTCAGCTCCATGAGGAGCGCGAAGCGTCGCGGAGAGAGGTGCCCGATGACGGCCGCGGTGGGCGCGTGCGCGAGCACGACGCGACCGGTGAGGCGGATGGCCCCGTCCCCCGCCGCGCGTCCGAAGGCGATGTTGACCTCGGAGAGGTCGGCGAGCTCGACGAGCACGAGCACGAGCGTCGTGCGGCTGCGGATCGAACGGACGAGCCACGACTCGGCCTGGGCGCGGAACGCCTCGGCGTCGAGGATGCCGTCGATGTTGACGCTCATGCCGTACTCCGCGTCGAGCACCGCGTTGTCGCGGAAGCGGTCGGCCTGGATGGACGAGAGCGTCATCGCGCCGAGCGCCGTGAGTGCCGTCTCGATGAGGGTCGACGTCGCGGGGCCGTAGACGGCGTCCCAGAACGCGTTCTCGGGGCCGAGTGCGATGAACCCGACGGTGCGCGTGAGGTAGTAGAGCGACATCGCCGCGAGGGCGACGCTCAGTACGCGCGCGCTCGGCAATCGACCGAGTGCGCTCCGGCCGAGCTGGTGCGCCGACAGGCCGCAGAACAGGGCGGCCGAGACGAAGAGCGCGATCGCCCCCGTCCAGTAGCCGTGGCCGGGTCCCTGGATGAGGCCGATGATCGCGACGAGCCCCGCGGCCCCCGCGACGATCGGGAGCATGCCGCGGAGCTTGTTCGCGCGGCGAGCCCCCACCCAGACGAGCCCGATCGCTCCGACGAAGGCGCCGTTGCCGACCGCGAACGCCCACCAGGCCTCGGGCACCGAGGTGCCGACGAGGTAGGCGAAGAGGGCGAAGATCAGGCCGATGAAGAACATGCTCCACAGCCGGCCGACCTCGTCGCTGCGCCGCAGCATCGTCTCGAGGAGGAAGGCGATGCCGCAGACGAGCACGATGATGCCGTTGACGATCGCGAGCGAGGGGAGGTCGATGGCCAGGTTCACGCCGCCACCGCCCCGTGCTGCTGGGCCGCGCCCGTCGCCTCGCGCTCGGTCGGGACCGTCACCCGGAAGGTCGTCCCGATGCCGAGCTCGCTCGAGACCGTGAGGTCGCCGCCGTGGCGGTGGATGATCTCGCGCGTGATGTTGAGTCCGAGGCCGGTGCCGACCGTCGTCGACGTGCGGGCCGAATTCGTGCGGTAGAACCGGTCGAAGATGCGCGGCAGGTCGCTCTCCGGGATGCCCTGACCGGTGTCGCGCACCTCGATGTTGACGCGCCCCTCCTCGACGCCGACCCACACCGTGACGGAGCCCCATTCGAGGTTGTACTTGATGGCGTTGGTGACGAGGTTGTCGAGTACCTGGCGCATCCGCATGGGGTCGGCCGTCGCGACCGCCGACTCGGCGCCCTCGAGCACGAGCTCGACCTCGCGCTCGTCGGCCATGACCCGGTGCGCCTCGACCGAGTCGCGGGCGATCTGCGCGAGGTCGCACGAGGAGAACGACATGGCGAGTTGCTTGTCGGCGTCGCTCGCCGCGCGGAGGAGGTCGGTGACGATGACGAGGAGGCGCTCCGAGTTGCTGTAGGCGACCTCGAGCATCCGGCGGGTCTCCTCCCCCCATCTGCTCGTCGTCGCGGGCGAGGTCGAGGTAGCCGAGGATCGACGTGAGCGGCGACCGCAGCTCGTGCGAGACGGAGCCGATGAGGTCGTCGCGCGCGCGGATCGCCTCGAGCTCCTTCGTGATGTCGGTGAGCACGATGACGCCGCCGTCGTACTCGCCGTCGCGGTCGTGGAGGATGCGGGAACTCACCGCGTGCGCGGCGCGACGCTCCCCGGGCTCCCCCACCCACACGATGAGGTTGTCGAACGCCTGCCCGCTGAGGGCGCGCGCGAGCGGGCGGTCCTCCTGCGTGTAGGGCGTGATCCCGTCGGCCTGGTAGACGACGTCGTGGACGACCGCATCGGGGTCGGTGCCGAAGTCGGCGAGGTACTGGCGGTGACGGCGGTTGACGAACGTCACGGTGCCCGTCTTGTCGAACGCGATGACGCCGAAGTCGACCGCGTTGAGGAGCTCGTTGAGCACCTCCTCCTGGCGGCTCGCCTTCGACAGCGCCGTCTGCACGAGCGCGGAGTGCTGCCGCAGGAGGGCGGACTGGGCCCGACCGCGCTGAGACCCCATGTAGACGGCGCCTGCGACGAACGCGACGAGCACCGGGAGCACGACGAAGCTGACGAAGTCGGCCGAGTCGATCGGTCGCGGCCGGAGCAGGAGGAGCCCCCACATCGCCGTGATCGTGCCGGCGGCGCCGACGATCGTGAGGGTGCGGGAGAAGGTGCGCGCGATCCAGATGATCGGCAGGATCACGAGGAGCCCGATGCCGGTGAGGGGTGCGAACTCGCGCAACAGGATGATGCCCGCGATGTTGAGGAACGGCAGGATGCGGCCCCAGTTGCGGTGCACCGCGTCCCACGGCACGAGCGCCGCGACGCCCGTGAGCACGAAGAAGAAGGCGACACCCCCGACGAGGATCGGCTGGAGGTAGATCTCCGGCTGCACGATCACGGCCGCGAGGACGACGACGAGGATGGGGCCGGAGATCAGCAACTGGGCAGTGAGGATCCCCGACGCGACCCTGCCGCGCCTGCGTGGACCTGTGGTCCGATCTCCCCCCGGCACGGCTTACAGGTTAGTCCCGGGGTGATCGCGTCGCGTGTCCCCGTCCTGGGGCCCTCAGAATTGGGGGCACGGCATAGCTAACGGCTCGTCGCCGGCGTCGTGTCGCCGAGCGTCAGATGCTGAAGCCGATCGCCCTCATCATGTCGCGGCCGTCCTCGGTGATCCGCTCCGGACCCCACGGCGGCATCCAGACCCAGTTGATGCGGAAACGCTCCACGATGCCGTCGAGCGCCTGAGCGGTCTGCTCCTCGATGACGTCGGTGAGCGGGCACCCGGCCGACGTGAGCGTCATCGAGATGATGAGCGCGTCGTTCTCGTCGTCCCAGGTGAGGTCGTAGATGAGGCCGAGGTCGACGATGTTGACCCCGAGCTCGGGGTCGATGACGTCCTTGAGCCCCTCTTCGACCTTGTTGAAGAGTTCGGGTTCGAGCGCGATCGTCGCCATGATGGCCAGGTTACGCCGAGGCGTTCACGTAGCGGTCGTAGCCCTCGTTCTCGAGGCGCTCCGCGAGCTCCGCGCCACCCTCCTCGGCGACCTTGCCGTCGACGAAGACGTGCACGAAGTCGGGCTTGATGTAGCGGAGGATGCGCGTGTAGTGCGTGATGAGCAGCACCCCGAGCCCCGTGGCCGCGTGGGCGCGGTTGACGCCCTCCGAGACGATCTTGAGCGCGTCGACGTCGAGGCCCGAGTCGGTCTCGTCGAGCACCGCGAACTTCGGCTTGAGCAGCTCGAGCTGCACGATCTCGTGGCGCTTCTTCTCGCCGCCGGAGAAGCCCTCGTTGACGTTGCGCGCCGCGAACGACGGGTCCATCTTGAGCGCCGTCATCGCATCCTTGAGTTCCGGACCCCACGAGCGGATCGNGGGCGCCTCGCCGTCGATCGCGGTCTTCGCGGTGCGNAGGAAGTTCGNGACCGTGACGCCCGGGATCTCGACCGGGTACTGCATCGCGAGGAAGAGGCCCGCGCGGGCACGCTCGTCGACGCTCATCGCGAGCACGTCCTCGCCGTCGAACTCGATCGAGCCGCCGTCGACGTTGTACCGCGGGTGGCCCGCGATCGTGTACGCGAGCGTCGACTTGCCGGAGCCGTTGGGGCCCATGACGGCGTGGATCTCGCCCGAGTCGATCGTGAGGTCGACCCCCTTGAGGATCGGCTTCGTGCCCTGGTCGGTCTCGATGGAGACCTGGAGGTCGCGGATGACAAGGCTGCTCATGAGATTCTCTCTCCGATGTAGACGTCGCCGTCGAGGATCTCGACCGCGAAGACGGGGACCGGCTCGTACGCCGGAAGGGTCAGGGGACGGCCCGTGGTGAGCTCGAACTTCGAGCCGTGGGCCCAGCACTCGAGGGTGTCGTCCTCGACGAAGCCCTCCGACAGCGAGATGTCGCCGTGGGTGCACGTGTCGCCGAGGGCGTGCACGGCGCCCGCGGAGTCCATGACGACGGCGATCGGCACGCCGTCGACGACGACCTTCTTCGCCGACGAGACCGACAGGTCGCTCAGGGCGCAGACGCGGGTGCTCACGCGGCCGCCTCCAGCTCGGCGACGAGCGCCGCGATGAGGCGGTCCTGGAGCTGAGGCTCCGGGATCTGCTGCACGATCTCGACGAGGAAGCCGAGCACGACGAGTCGTCGCGCCTCCGCCTCGGGGATGCCGCGAGCTTGCAGGTAGAACAGGTGCTCGTCGTCGAAGCGGCCGGTCGCGCTCGCGTGGCCGGCGCCGACGATATCGCCCGTCTCGATCTCGAGGTTCGGGATGCTGTCGGCCCGGGTGCCGTCGGAGAGCACGAGGTTGCGGTTCTGCTCGTAGGTGTCGGTGCCGGTCGCCGCGCGGCCGATGAGCACGTCGCCGACCCACACGGTGCGCGCGCCCTCGCCGTTGAGCGCGCCCTTGTAGGTCACGCGGCTGCGGGTGTGCGGGGCGTCGTGGTGCACGTAGACGCGCTGCTCGAGGTGCTGCGACGCATCCGCGAAGTACACGCCGTACATCTCGGCGTCGGAGCCCTCCTCGGCGAGGTGGGCCGACGGGTTGACGCGCACGACGCCGCCGCCCAGCGACACGACGATGTGGGTGAGCTTCGCGTCCTTCGAGAGACGCGCGAAGTGGCTCGCGAGGTGGCGGGCGTCGTCGGCCCACTCCTGAAGGCTCACGACCGTGAGGTCGGCCCCGGCGCCCACGAGGATCTCGACGTTCTCGACGAGCGACGTCGAGCCGCGTCCGTCGAGCACGACGAGGCCGCGCGACGCGGGAGCGGCCTCGATGAGCACGTGCGCGGCCTTGGCCGCGGCGCCCATCGCGGCGCGCGTGACGGTGAGGGGCTCGATCTCGCCCTCGACGTGGATGCGCAGCGCCTTCTCGAAGGTGCTCCACGCGTTCGCGGCGGCGCGGTCCTCGGGGAGGCCGGCGGTGCCGATCCGGGCGTCGGAGCGGTCGATCCACTCGACGGTGGTGCCGGCGACCTCCGGGTACTGGATCGGGTACGGCGACCCGTCGAGCGCGTCGTCGATGAGGTCGCGCACCTTGTCGACGGGCGTGAGCTTCCAGTCGGCCTCCCAGCCCTCGACCTTCGGGAAGTCGTCGTGGTGCGCCGATTTCGGCCGCTCGGAGCGGGTCTGCACGGGGACGATGGGGCCGTCGCTGTGCGCGACGATGCCCAGCCGCTCAGCGGCTTCGGTACCAGCGGCCACTAGCCGACACTGCCTTCCATGCTCATCTCGATGAGCTTGTTGAGTTCGAGCGCGTACTCCATGGGAAGCTCGCGCGCGATGGGCTCGATGAACCCGCGCACGATCATCGCCATCGCCTCGTCCTCGGGCAGACCGCGGGACATGAGGTAGAACAGCTGCTCTTCGGACACGCGCGACACAGTGGCCTCGTGGCCGAGCTGCACGTCGTCGACGCGGATGTCGATCGCCGGGTAGGTGTCGCTGCGNGAGATCGTGTCGACGAGGAGCGCGTCGCAGCGCACCGTGTTNGCCGAGTGGTGNGCGTTCTCGGCGACGCGGACCTCGCCGCGGTAGCCGGCGCGNCCGCCGCCGCGCGCGATCGACTTCGAGACGATCGAGCTCGTCGTGTNCGGNGCGAGGTGGATCATCTTCGCGCCNGCGTCCTGGTGCTGGCCGGGGCCGGCGAACGCGACCGAGAGGGTCTCGCCCTTGGCGTGCTCGCCCACGAGGAAGATCGACGGGTACTTCATCGTGACCTTGGAGCCGATGTTGCCGTCGATCCACTCCATCGTCGCCCCCTCGTGCGCGACCGCGCGCTTGGTGACGAGGTTGTAGACGTTGTTCGACCAGTTCTGGATCGTCGTGTAGCGCACGCGGGCGTTCTTCTTGACGATGATCTCGACGACCGCGGAGTGTAGCGAGTCGGACTTGTAGATCGGCGCCGTGCAGCCCTCGATGTAGTGNACGTACGAGTCCTCGTCGGCGATGATGAGTGTCCGCTCGAACTGGCCCATGTTCTCGGTGTTGATGCGGAAGTAGGCCTGGAGCGGGATCTCGACGTGCACGCCCTTCGGGACGTAGACGAAGGAGCCGCCCGACCACACGGCGGTGTTGAGCGCCGCGAACTTGTTGTCGCCCGCGGGGATGACGGTGCCGAAGTACTCCTGGAAGAGCTCCGGGTGCTCGCGGAGGGCCGTGTCGGTGTCGAGGAAGATGACGCCCTGGCTCTCGAGGTCTTCCCGGATCTGGTGGTAGACGACCTCGGACTCGTACTGGGCGGCGACGCCGGCGACGAGGCGCTGGCGCTCCGCCTCCGGGATGCCGAGGCGCTCGTAGGTGTTGCGGATGTCCTCGGGGAGCTCCTCCCACGAGGAGGCCTGCTTCTCGGTCGAGCGGACGAAGTACTTGATCTCGTCGAAGTCGATGCCCGAGAGGTCGGCGCCCCACGTCGGCATGGGCTTCATGCCGAAGATCTTGAGCGCCTTGAGCCGTTGCTTCGTCATCCACTCCGGCTCGTTCTTGAGCCGGGAGATGTCGGCGACGACGTCCTCGGAGAGGCCGCGGCGCGCCGAGGCGCCGGCGGCGTCGGGGTCGGCCCAGCCGAACTCGTACTTTCCGAGGTCGTTGAGCTCAGGACGGTCGATGAGCACGTCTGACATGGGTGTGAGCCTCTTTCCTGCCGAAGCGAGCCATTCCGCTCGTGTCGGCCTGCTCGCTGTTCGGGCAGTTGCAACGCTGGCAGTTCCACGGAACTGCGGAGTGGGCAGCGTCGATGCTCCCTAGCCCCCCGAGTCTACAGGGTCGAGGGGGTCACCGGCTGGGCGCCGGCTCCGGATCCGGAGTGTCGGCGGCGCGGTCGAGCTGGGAGTCGCGCACCGCCCACAACCGGGGGTCGGTGTCGAGCAGGACGCGCAGCGCGCCGATCCAGACGAGCGCCGCGAGGACGACGTGGAGGGCGACGAGGAGCTCCGGGATGCCGAGGAGCGACTGCGCGGTCCCGAGCGCGAGCTGGGCGAGGAGCACGACGAGGAAGATGCCCACGCGCAGGAGCGCGAGGCGCCCCCCGGGCTCGGTGCGGAGCCGGAACGCGAGCGCGGCGGCGACGGCGAGCACGAGCGCCGCGACGACGCCGTGGACCACGACGACGACGTTCCAGTCGAAGCCCATCCGCACGACGTCGGCCGAGTCGCCGGCGTGCGGTCCGGAGCCCGTCACGAGGGTGCCGGTCACGACCACCGCGGCCGCGACGACGACGAGCAGCCAGGCGAGCCCCCGCGCGGCGGGACCGGGACGCGGGCCCTCTCCCCCGGTCCACCGCGCCCGGTGCCAGGTGAACGTCGCGCACGCGAGGAGTCCCATCGCGAGCACGAAATGGAGCGCGACGACCCACGGGTTGAGGTGCACCCACACCGAGATGCCGCCGGCGACCGCGTTGAGCACGACGAGCCAGAACATCGACCAGGCGAGGCGCGTGAGCATCCGGTCGCGCGGACGCTGGAGCCGCGCCGCGACGATCGCCCAGCCCACGGCGAGGATGAGCAGCCCCGTGACGAGGCGGTTGGTCTGCTCGATGAGCAGGTGGATGTTGTCGGGAACGACCTGGATGACGTTGACGCCGTCGCACGTCGGCCAGGTCGGGCAGCCCATCCCCGACCCCGTCACGCGCACGACGACGCCGCCGAGCACGATGAGGACGCTCGTGACGAGCGCCGCGGTCGTTCCCCAGCGCAGCGCGCGGGGACCGAGCTCCCAACGGGACGCGGCCCAGCCGAGGGGCGTCTGCAGCTTCACGGCCGACTCAGAACGGGATCGGCAGGTACAGCAGCGGGTCGACGCCGACCGCGACGAAGACGAGCGTCAGGTAGGTGATCGAGGCGTGGAAGACACGCATCGGCGCCGCCTCCTCGCCGCGGATCGCGGCCGCGTAGAGCCGGTGCGACTCGACGATGAACCACGCGCCCGAGAGGGTCGCGGCGGCCGCGTACAGCACGCCCATGGGGCGCGACGGGTACGAGCAGGAGCGAGCACACGACGGTCGCCCACGCGTAGAGCACGACCTGGAGGCCGACGGCCGACTGGCCTCGCACGGCGCCGAGCATGGGGACCTCGGCGGCGGCGTAGTCGTCGCGGAAGCGCATCGACAACGGCCAGTAGTGCGCGGGCGTCCAGAGGAACACGACCCCGAACAGGATGAGCGCGGCCCAGTCGAGCGTGCCCGTGACGGCCGCCCAGCCGATGAGGACGGGCATGCAGCCGGCCGCGCCGCCCCAGACGATGTTCTGCTCGGTGCGGCGCTTGAGCACGATCGTGTAGAGCACCACGTAGAGCAGGATCGCGGTGACGGAGAGCGNCGCCGAGAGCCAGTTGACGAAGAAGCCGAAGTAGAGCGTCGAGCCGATNGCGGTCGCCCAGGCGAAGACGAGCGCCTCGCGCGGNGTGATGACGCCCGTCACGAGCGGNCGCTTGCTCGTGCGCTTCATCTTCNTGTCGATGTCGCGCTCGAGGTAGCTGTTGAAGGCATGGGCGGAGCCNGCNGAGAAGTAGCCGCCGACGAGCGTGCCGAGCACGAGCCAGAGGTCGGGGATGCCGCGGGCGGCGAGGATCATCGCCGGAGCGGTCGTCACGAGGAGCAGTTCCACGACGCGGGGCTTGGTGAGGGCGATGTAGCCCTTCAGCTTGGCGAGGGCTCCGACCGGGGCCGCGGTGGCGGGCTCCACAGTCGTGTCGACGGCTCCCTGCATGACTCCTCGTTCTCGGGTGGCTCCCCTCCAGTCTATGCGCCGTCGGGAGTCGCACCGGCCCCGCCCCGGAGCCGGGGAGGCGGCCTCGCTATGCTGGACTCTCGGCCCAGCCACCAGGGCCCACTCCCCCTCTCGAAAGGGCAGTTTTCCGTGCCAGAACTCTCCTGGGAATCCCTCGACGATCAGGCCGTCGACACCGCTCGGATCCTCGCGGCGGACGCCGTCGAGAAGGTCGGAAACGGCCATCCCGGCACCGCCATGAGCCTCGCCCCCGCGGCGTACCTCCTGTTCCAGAAGGTCATGCGGCGCAATCCGGCGGATCACACGTGGCTCGGTCGCGACCGCTTCATCCTCTCCGCGGGTCACTCCTCGCTCACGCAGTACGTGCAGCTGTACCTCGGCGGCGAGGGGCTCGAGCTCGACGACCTCAAGGCGTTGCGCACGTGGGGCTCCAAGACCCCGGGGCACCCCGAGTACGGGCACACCGACGGCGTCGAGATCACGACCGGTCCGCTCGGCCAGGGCCTCGCGTCGGCCGTCGGCTTCGCGTACGCCGCCCGCTACGAGCGCGGCCTGTTCGACCCCGACGCCGCCCCCGGCACGAGCCCGTTCGACCACTTCGTGTACGTCATCGCCGGCGACGGCGACATCCAGGAGGGCGTGACGAGCGAGTCGGGCCCCCTNGCCGGCCACCAGCAGCTCGGCAACCTCATCGCGATCTACGACTCNAACCAGATCTCGATCGAGGACGACACNANCGTCGCCTTCACCGANGACGTCNNGAAGCGCTACGAGGCNTACGGCTGGCANGTGCNNACCGTCGACTGGAAGAAGACGGGCGAGTACGTCGAGGACGTGCACGAGCTCTACGCCGCGATCGAGGCGGCGAAGGGCGAGACCACCAAGCCGAGCCTCATCATCCTCAAGACGATCATCGGCTGGCCGAGCCCGAAGAAGCAGAACACGGGCAAGATCCACGGATCGGCGCTCGGCGCCGAGGAGCTCGCCGCCGTCAAGCAGGTGCTCGGCTTCGACCCCGAGCAGTCGTTCGTCGTCGCGCCCGAGGTGCTCGAGCACACGCGCAAGCTGCGCGAGCGCGGCGCGGCCGCTCAGGCGGAGTGGCAGAAGGGCTTCGACGCGTGGGCCGCGGCCAACCCCGAGCGCAAGCAGCTCCTCGACCGCATCCTCAGCGGCGCGCTCCCCGCGGGCGTCCAGGAGGCACTCCCCGTGTTCGAGGCGGGCAAGGACCTCTCGACGCGCGCGGCGAGCGGCAAGGTGCTCGCGGCGCTCGGGCCCGTCGTCCCCGAGCTGTGGGGCGGCTCCGCCGACCTCGCCGAGAGCAACAACACGACGATCGAGGGCGCGAAGTCGTTCATCCCCGTCGAGCACTCGACGCACGAGTGGACGGGCGACCCCTACGGCCGCGTGCTGCACTTCGGCATCCGCGAGCACGCGATGGGCGCGATCCTCAACGGGATCGTGCTGCACGGCAACACGCGCCCGTTCGGCGGCACGTTCCTCATCTTCAGCGACTACATGCGGCCCGCGGTGCGGCTCGCGGCGCTCATGAAGGCGCCGTCGATCTTCGTGTGGACGCACGACTCGGTCGCGCTCGGCGAGGACGGCCCCACGCACCAGCCCGTCGAGCAGCTCACGGCGCTGCGCGCCATCCCGGGCCTCGACGTCGTGCGTCCCGCCGACGCCAACGAGGTGTCCGTCGCCTGGCGCACGATCCTCGAGCGTCGCAACGGCCCTGCCGGGCTCGCGCTCAGCAGGCAGAACCTGCCCGTCTTCGACCGCGGCGTCGTCGCGAGCGCGGAGGGCGTCGCGAAGGGTGCGTACGTCCTCGCCGAGGCCTCCAAGCCCACGCCGGACGTCATCCTGCTCGCGTCGGGCTCCGAGGTGCAGTTCGCCCTCGAGGCGCGCGAGCAGCTCGAGGCCGACGGGGTCGCCGCCCGCGTCGTCTCGGTGCCCTGCCAGGAGTGGTTCGAGGAGCAGGACGCCGCCTACCGCGAGTCGGTGCTCCCCGCGGGCGTGCGGGCCCGGGTGTCGGTCGAGGCGGGTCTCGCGCTCACCTGGCGCCCTTACGTGGGCGACGCCGGCCGCAGCGTCTCGATCGAGCACTTCGGCGCCTCGGCCGACTACAAGACCCTCTACCGGGAGTTCGGCATCACCACCGAGGCGGTCGTCGCCGCCGCCCGCGAGTCCATCGCCGCCGCCGCGGCCTGAGGAAAGAACGTCACCGCCATGACCACCACCACGCAGCAGCTCTCCGACCTCGGCGTCAGCATCTGGCTCGACGACCTCTCCCGTGAGCGGATCGCCACGGGCAATCTCGAGAAGCTCATCGCCGACCGCAACGTCGTCGGCATCACGACCAACCCGACGATCTTCGCCGGGGCGCTCGCGAAGGGCCAGGCCTACGACGAGCAGGTCGCGACCCTCGCGAAAGCCGGCGCCTCGGCCCCCGACGCCGTCTTCGAGATCACGACCGACGACGTCGCGGCCGCGTGCGACGTGTTCGCCGACGTCTACGCCGCGACCGGCGGCCAGGACGGCCGCGTGTCGATCGAGGTCGAGCCGGGGCTCGCCCACGACGCCGCCGGAACCATCGAGCAGGCCAAGCAGCTGTGGGCGAAGGTCGCGAAGCCCAACGCGATGATCAAGATCCCGGCGACGGTCGCGGGGCTCGAGGCGATCACCGCGGTCATCGCGGAGGGGATCAGCGTCAACGTGACGCTCATCTTCAGCCTCGAGCGGCACCGCGAGGTCATCCGCGCCTACCTCGACGGCCTCGAGCGGGCGAAGGCGGCGGGCATCGACCTCTCGACGATCCGCTCGGTCGCGTCGTTCTTCGTGTCGCGCGTCGACACCGAGATCGACAAGCGCCTGGAGGCCATCGGCACCCCGGAGGCGCTCGCGCTCAAGAGCAAGGCCGGGGTCGCCAACGCGCAGTTGGCCTACCAGCTCTTCGAGGAGGAGTTCGCCACCGATCGCGCTCGGGCCCTCCTCGCCGCGGGCGCGCACGTGCAGCGTCCGCTCTGGGCCTCGACCGGGGTCAAGGACCCGTCGCTCCCCGACACCCTCTACGTCACCGAGCTCGCGGTTTCCGGCGTCGTCAACACGATGCCCGAGAAGACCCTCGAGGCGACGTTCGACCACGCGCCGCTCCACGGCGACGCCGTGACCGGCTCGTACGAGGAGGCGCGGAAGGTGCTCGACGACCTCGCGGCCGTGGGCGTCGACTACGACGACGTCACGGCGCTGCTGGAGGCGGAGGGCGTCGAGAAGTTCGTCGTCTCCTGGAACGAACTCCTCGACACCGTGACCGCTGCGCTGGAGGCGGCGCAGTGACGGTGACGATCGCGGCGACCGGCGCCGCGGCCGACGCGGTCCGCCGGGTCGTCCCGCAGCTCGTCTCCGACGGCGTGGCGGGCGCGATCACCGCGCAGGATCCCACGCTGTGGGGTGCGGCGGCGGAGCCGGAGGCCGCGATCCGCCTGGGCTGGACGGAGGCCGTCGCCGTTTCCCGCGGGCTCGTCGACGACATCCAGGCCCTCCGTGAGGACCTCGCCGAGAAGGGCGTCGACCGCGTCGTCCTGTGCGGCATGGGCGGCTCCTCGCTCGCCCCCGAGGTGATCACGAAGACCTACGGCGTCGACCTCGTCGTCCTCGACTCGACGCATCCGAAGCAGGTGCAGGGAGCGCTCGAGGGGCCGCTGGAGCGCACCGTCGTCGTCGTCTCGTCGAAGTCGGGCTCGACCGTCGAGACCGACAGTCACAAGCGCGCGTTCGCCGCTGCCTTCGAGTCCCGCGGCATCGACCCCACGGAGCGCATCGTGGTCGTCACCGACCCCGGCTCGCCGCTCGACGAGTCCGCGCGCGCCGACGGGTACCGCGTCTTCAACGCCGATCCGAATGTCGGCGGGCGCTACTCCGCGCTCACGGCTTTCGGTCTCGTCCCGAGCGGCCTCGCCGGCGTCGACATCGCGCAGCTGCTCGACGAGGCGGATGCCGCGGCGCTCTCGCTCGCGATCGACGACGAGGACAACCCCGGCCTCGTGCTCGGCGCCGTGATCGCCGGCACGCGACCGCTCAAGGACAAGCTCGGGATCGTGGCCGACGGTACCCACATCGTCGGCTTCGCCGACTGGGCCGAGCAGCTCATCGCCGAGTCGACGGGCAAGGAGGGGAAGGGCATCCTCCCCGTCGTGCTCGAGCTCGACGCGCCGGAGTTCGACCTCGACCTCGCCGACCTGCAGGTCGTGCGCCTCGTGAAGGACGCGCGCGCCACGCACGAGGTGAAGCCGGGCGAGGTGGAGATCGCGGGAACGCTCGGTGCGCAACTCCTCACCTGGGAGTACGCGACCGCCGTCGCGGGGCGGCTGCTCGGCATCAACCCGTTCGACCAGCCCGACGTCGAGTCGGCGAAGGTCGCCGCCCGTGCCCTCATCGACGACCTCACCCCGCCCGCTGCCTCGGTCTACACGGACGGGACGATCGGCGTGCGCGCCGCGGGGCTCGAGCTGCCCGCGGAGCAGTCCGTGGCGGCGGCGCTCGACGCGCTCCTCGCACAGCTCCCCCCCGACGGGTACCTCTCCGTGCAGGTCTACCTCGACCGCGTCGCCCACCCGGAGCTCGAGGAGCTGCGCGGCCTGCTCGCGCGCCGCACCGGCCGCCCCGTCACCTTCGGCTGGGGTCCCCGGTTCCTGCACTCGACCGGTCAGTACCACAAGGGCGGACCGGCGAACGGGGTGTTCCTCCAGGTCACCGGCGCCGGCCGCGCCGACGTCGAGATTCCGGGACGCCCGTTCACATTCAGTCAGCTCATCAAGGCGCAGGCGGCAGGGGACGCGAGCGTGCTCGCCGACCACGGTCGGCCGGTGCTCACCCTCATCCTCGGCGACATCCGGGGCGACGGCGAGAGGCTGCGGGAGCTCGCCGCGCGATGACGGTGCCGATCTCGGCGGGCGTCAACCCGCTCCGCGCCGCCTCCGACCGGCGGCTCAACCGGATCGCCGGGCCGAGCACCCTCGTGATCTTCGGCGTCACGGGCGACCTGTCGCGCAAGAAGCTCATGCCCGCGGTGTACGACCTCGCGAACCGCGGATTGCTGCCGCCCGGCTTCGGCCTCGTCGGGTTCGCGCGGCGCGACTGGACCGACAGGGACTTCGAGGAGGTCGTGCTCGAGGCGGTCAAGCAGCACGCCCGCACGCCCTTCGACCAGGCGGTGTGGGACCAGCTCCGGCAGGGCATCCGATTCGTCGTCGGCGAGTTCGACCAGGACGAGGCGTTCGACCGGCTCACCGCGACCCTCGCCGAACTCGACCGGGAGCGCGGCACGATGGGGAACCACGCGTTCTACCTCTCGATCCCGCCGAAGTCGTTCCCGGTGGTGACGGAGCAACTGCGCCGCTCGGGACTCGCGGAGCAGAAGCCGGGCACGTGGCGCCGCGTCGTCATCGAGAAGCCCTTCGGGTCCGACCTGACGACGGCGCGGGAGCTCAACGACGTCGTCGAGAGCGTATTCCCGGCCGACAGCGTCTTCCGGATCGATCACTACCTCGGCAAGGAGACCGTCCAGAACATCCTCGCGCTNCGGTTCGCGAACATGCTCTACGAGCCGATCTGGAACGCGAACTACGTCGACCACGTGCAGATCACGATGGCCGAGGACATCGGCGTCGGCGGGCGAGCGGGCTACTACGACGGGATCGGCGCCGCGCGCGACGTCATCCAGAACCACCTCCTCCAGCTGTTCGCGCTCACCGCCATGGAGGAGCCGGTGTCGTTCGACGCCGCGGACCTGCGGGCGGAGAAGGAGAAGGTGCTCTCCGCCGTGCACCTGCACTCCGACCTCGCGCGCGTCGCGGCACGCGGGCAGTACGCCGGCGGCTGGCAGGGCGGCGAGAAGGTGCTCGGCTTCCTCGAGGAGGACGGCATGAGCCCGACCTCGACGACGGAGACCTATGCCGCGCTCCGGCTCGACGTCGACACGCGCCGCTGGTCGGGCGTGCCGTTCTACCTCCGCGCCGGGAAGCGCCTCGGACGCCGGGTCACGGAGATCGCCGTCGTGTTCAAGCGCGCACCGCAGTACCTCTTCGCGGAGTCACAGACCTCGGCGCTCGGCCAGAACGCGCTCGTCATTCGGGTGCAGCCCGACGAGGGCGTCACGATCCGGTTCGGTTCGAAGGTCCCCGGCGCCGGGATGCAGGTGCGCGACGTCACGATGGACTTCGGCTACGGNCACGCGTTCACCGAGGCGAGCCCGGAGGCCTATGAGCGCCTCATCCTCGACGTGCTGCTCGGCGACCCGCCGCTCTTCCCCCGCCACGAGGAGGTCGAGCTCTCCTGGAAGATCCTCGATCCGATCGAGGAGTACTGGGCGGAGCAGGGCGGACCGCTCGAGCAGTACCGCCCCGGCACGTGGGGCCCGTCGTCCGCCGACGAACTCCTCGCCCGCGACGGCCGAGTCTGGAGACGCCCATGATCGTCGAGCTGCCGGACACCACGACGTCGGCGATCTCGAAGGCGCTGGTGAAGGTGCGCGAGGAGGGCGGGGTCGTCGCCCTCGGCCGCGTGCTCACGCTGGTCATCGCGAGCGCCGGCGCGATCGACGAGGAGGCCATCGAGGCGGCGAACGACGCCTCGCGCGAGCATCCGATGCGCGTCATCGTGCTGAGCACGGGCCCGGGCGAGCCGCGCCTCGACGCCGAGATCCGCGTCGGCGGGGATGCCGGGGCGAGCGAGGTCGTCGTGCTGCGGGCGAGCGGTGAGGCCGCCGCCGACCCGGAGAGCCTCGTCACGGGCCTCCTGCTGCCCGACGCCCCCGTCGTCGTCTGGTGGCCCGGCGAGGCCCCCGAGGACCCGCACGCCTCCCCGCTCGGCCGCATCGCACACCGCCGCATCACCGACGCCGCCGCGGCCCACGACCCCGGTCGCCGCGCTCGGCCGTCTCGGGTCGCCACTACACCCCGGGCGACACCGACTTCGCCTGGACCGCGTCTCACCCTGTGGCGTGCGCAGCTCGCGACGACGCTCGACCAGCCGCCCTACGAGACCGTGCGGTCGGCCCGCGTCACCGGGTCCTCCGACTCCCCGTCGACGGAACTCCTCGCGGCGTGGCTGCGCCTCGCGCTGCGCGTCGACGTCGCGCTCACCGTCAAGCAGCCCGGAGATGGCCCCAACGGCATCCACTTCGTCGAACTCGAGCGGGAGTCCGGTGTCATCCGCCTCTCCCGCGACGCGGGCGGCGTCGCCGTCCTCACCCAGCCGGGGCAGCCGCTCCATGAGATCGCACTCCCCCGCCGCAGTCTGCGCGACTGCCTCGCGGAGGAACTGCGTCGACTCGACCCCGACGAGCTGTTCGGCGAGGTCGTGCGCACGGAAGGATCGAGGGTATGACCAACGCCCGGAGGGTGCTCGTGCACCCGGACGCCGCGAGCCTGTCGGCGAGCGTCGCCGCGAGGTTCCTGACGAAGGTCGTCGACCTCCTCGATGAACGCGAGACCGTCCACGTCGGACTCACCGGCGGCACGATGGGGATCGCCGTGCTCGGCGCGATCGCGGCGAACCCCGCGCGCGACGGGATCGACTGGTCGCGCGTCGAGATCTGGTGGGGAGACGAGCGGTACCTCCCCCGCGGTGACGCCGACCGCAACGAGACCCAGGCGCGCGACGCCCTCCTCGACGAGCTCCCCCTCCCGCCCGAGAACGTGCACGCGTTCCCGGCGCCGGGCGAGCACCCGTCGATCGAGGCGGCCGCCGACGCCTACGCCGAGGAGCTCGGCGACACCGTCTTCGACATCCTCTTCCTCGGCGTCGGCCCGGACGGCCATGTCGCGTCGCTCTTCCCCGACCACCCCACGGTGCGGGAGACGGAGCGACGCGCCGTCGCCGAGACCGCGTCGCCGAAGCCTCCGCCGGAGCGCCTGTCGCTCACGCTCCCCGTCATCAACCGCTCGGAGCGGATCTGGCTCGTGCTCGCGGGCGCGGACAAAGCCGGCGCCCTCGGCCTCGCGCTCGCCGACGCCAATGTGGCCTCGGTCCCGGTCGCGGGCGTGCAGGGTCGCAAGCGCACCGTCTTCTTCGTCGACCAGGAGGCCGCGGCCGAGGTGCCGGAGAACCTCATCGACCGCGAGCGCTACTGGACCGCGAACGACGAGTAGCGGGTCAGCCCGCGACGCCGCCCCGGCGGGCGCGGAGCTGCTCCAGCGCCTCCTCCAGGAGCTGGGCCGCCTCCTCGTCGGTGCGGCGCTCCTTCACGTACGCCAGGTGCGTCTTGTAGGGCTCCGTCTTCGCCAGCTGCGGCGGGTTGTCCTTGTCGCGCCCGGCCGGCAGTCCCGTCGTGGGGCTGTCGATGATCTCCGGGATCTCCTCGTCGGGGAGGTTCGCCGCGAAGTAGCGGACGGTCTCATTGCCGAGGGCGTCCCAGTAGGACACCGCGATGCGATCGGCGTGATACCCGCGGTCCTGCTCCCCCATCGGGCCGGACCCGACGCGGGAGCCGCGGATGGCGCTGCCTCCGGATGCCATGCTGCTCCTAGTTCGCGAACTTGACGATCAGACCGAGCACGACGATGCTCGCGACCCAGACCAGGGCCAGGATCACCGTGATGCGGTTCAGGTTGCGCTCGGCGACTCCCGACGCACCGAGGTTCGACGTCGTGCCGCCCCCGAACATGTCGGAGAGGCCGCCGCCGCGCCCGCGGTGGAGCAGGATGAGGAGGGTGAGCAGAAGGCTCGTGATGCCCAGCAGCACCTGCACGATGGTCTGAAGAATTTCCATATCCGGGCTATCTTACGGTTTCTCGGGCCGGACTCAGGTTCCGACGTGCTTCTGGTAGCGGACGATGCTCGCGAACTCCTCCAGCTGGAGGCTCGCACCGCCGACGAGGGCGCCGTCGACGTCGGGCTCGCGCATGAAGCCGGCGATGTTGGCGGCCTTCACGCTGCCTCCGTAGAGGATGCGCGTCGCGGCGGCGACATCCTCGCCCAGCTCCTCCGCGATGACGGCTCGCAGGGCCGCGCAGACCTGCTGCGCCTGCTCGCTCGTCGCCGCCTGGCCGGAGCCGATCGCCCAGACGGGCTCGTAGGCGACGACGATCTCCTTGCCCTTCGCGGCGCCGGTGAGCGCCGTGCGCAGCTGTCCGACGGGGACCGCGGCGGCGCCGTGCACCTCGAGGTCTTCCGCGGTCTCGCCGACGCAGATGATCGGCACGATGTCGTGACGGTGGGCGGCGGCGGTCTTCGCGGAGATCGTCTCGTCGGTCTCGCCGTGGTACTGGCGACGCTCGGAGTGCCCGATGACGACGTACTTGGTGTCGAGGGCACGGAGGAACGCGCCGGAGATCTCGCCCGTGTAGGCCCCCGAGTCGTGGGCCGAGATGTCCTGACCGCCGTAGGCGATCGGGAGCTCGTCGGCGCCGACGAGGGTCTGCACGCTGCGCAGGTCGGTGAACGGCGGGAAGACTGCGACCTCCACGCTGCCGAAGTCGTGCTGCGCGTCCTTGAGGGTCCACGCGAGCTTCTGGACGAACGCGATCGCCTGGAGGTGATCGAGGTTCATCTTCCAGTTGCCCGCGATGAGCGGGGTGCGCGACGGCTTCACTGCTGCCATCCGAGGACCTCCAGTCCGGGAAGAGTCTTTCCTTCGAGGAACTCGAGGCTCGCGCCGCCGCCCGTCGAGATGTGGCCGAACGCGTCGTCGGCGAACCCGAGCGCGCGGACCGCGGCGGCCGAGTCCCCGCCGCCGACGACCCCGAGACCGTCGACCTCCGTGAGCGCCTGCGCGACGGCGCGCGTGCCCTCGGCGAAGGCGGGGAACTCGAACACGCCCATCGGGCCGTTCCAGAAGACCGTCGCCGACGAGCGGATGTGCGCCGCGAAGGCCGCCGCCGTCTCCGGGCCGATGTCGAGCCCCATCCCCTCGTCGCCGAACGGGGTGTCCTCGAGCGCGTCGACGGGGGCGACGGCGTGCTCCGCGTCGGCGGAGAACCCGGACGCCATGACGATGTCGGTCGGGAGCACGAGTTCGACGCCCCGTTCCTCGGCCTCGGCGAGGTAGCCGCGCACGGTGTCGAGCTGCGACTCCTCGAGGAGGCTGGTGCCGACACGGTGCCCCTGCGCGGCGAGGAAGGTGAAGAGCATCCCGCCGCCGATGAGCAGGCGGTCGACCTTCGGCAGGAGCGCGTCGATGACGCCGAGCTTGTCGGAGACCTTGGAGCCGCCGAGCACGACCGTGTAGGGCTTCGCCGGGTTCGCCGTGAGCCGGTCGAGCACGTCGAGTTCCGCCGCGATGAGCAGGCCCGCCGCCGACGGGAGCGCCTGGGCGAGTTCGTAGACGCTCGCCTGCTTACGGTGTACGACGCCGAAGCCGTCCGAGACGAAGACGTCGCCGAGCGCCGCGAGCTCTGCGGCGTACGACGCGCGCTCCCCCGCGTCCTTCGACGCCTCGCGCGGGTCGAAGCGCAGGTTCTCGAGCAGGGTCACGCCGCCCGTGAGCTCGTCCCGAGCGGCCGAGGTCGGGGCCAGCGCGACGGGCTCGCCGAGGAGTTCGGCGAGCCGCGTCGCGACGGGTGCGAGCGAGTACTTCGGGTCCGGAGTGCCGTCGGGTCGTCCCAGGTGGGACATCGCCACGACCTTCGCGCCGGCGTCGCGGAGCGCGCGGATCGTCGGGACGGAGGCGCGGACGCGTCCGTCGTCGGTGATCCGGCCGCCGTCGAGCGGGACGTTGAGGTCGCAGCGCAGCAGGACCGTCGTGTCGGCGAGATCGCCGAGGGACTCGATGGTACGGAGGCTCACGGGGGGTCGGGTTCTTCCGGGTCAGAGGCTCTTCGCGACGAACTCGGTGAGGTCGACGAGACGGTTGGAGTAGCCCCACTCGTTNTCGTACCACGCCGACGANCTTNACCTGGTNGCCGAGCACCCGCAGCAGGCCCGCGTCGAAGATCGACGAGTGCGGGTCGGACACGATGTCGCTCGAGACGATCTCGTCCTCGGTGTACTTGAGGATGCCCGCGAGCGGACCCTCGGCGGCGGCCTTGTACGCGGCCTTGACCTCGTCGANCGTCACGGNNCGCGACGACNNCGANCGTGAGGTCGGTGATCGANCCGGTCGGCACNGGNACGCGCAGCGNGNAGCCGTCGAGCTTGCCGNNGAGCTCCGGGAGCACGAGGCCGATCGCCTTCGCGGCGCCGGTCGACGTCGGGACGATGTTGATCGCCGCGGCGCGGGCACGGCGGAGGTCCTTGTGCGGGCCGTCCTGGAGGTTCTGGTCGGCCGTGTAGGCGTGCACGGTCGTCATGAGGCCGCGCTCGATGCCGAACTCGTCGTTGAAGACCTTGGCGAGCGGCGCGAGGCAGTTCGTCGTGCACGACGCGTTCGAGATGATGTGGTGCTTCTCGGGGTCGTAGGTGTTCTCGTTGACGCCCATCACGAACGTCGCGTCCTCGTCGGTCGCGGGCGCGGAGATGAGCACCTTCTTGGCGCCGCCCCCGTCGATGTGCTTGCGGGCATCCGCGGCGTTGGTGAAGCGGCCCGTCGACTCGATGACGATGTCGACGCCCTGGTCTGCCCACGGGAGCGCGGCGGGGTCCTTCTCCTCGAAGACGCGGATGGCCTTGCCGTCGACGATGATCTGCTCGCCGTCGTACTCGACCGTGGCCGCGAGCGGGCCGAGGACCGAGTCGTACTTCAGGAGGTGGGCGAGCGTCTTGTTGTCGGTCAGGTCGTTGACCGCGACGATCTCGAGGTCACTCCCCTTCGCGAGAGCTGCGCGGAACACGTTCCGCCCGATGCGGCCGAAGCCGTTGATACCGATTTTGACCGACATGGGTCTCCTCGTGGTGGTGGCTGGGTTGGTGGCGGGTGGCGGTCAGAGGGCGACCGCAGAAGCACGTGCGGTCGCCCTCGAAAACGCCGGTTACGACAGTAGCAGCAGCCCCGCGGAGCCCTGTCGCGCGGCCTCGAAGCGGGCGCCCGCGTCGGCCCAGTTGGCGATGTTCCAGAACGCCTTCACGTAGTCGGCCTTGACGTTGACGTAGTCGAGGTAGAAGGCGTGCTCCCACATGTCGAGCTGGAGGATCGGGGTGACGCCGAGCGGCGTGTTGTTCTGCTGGTCGTACAGCTGGTGCACGAGCAGGCGCGATCCCACCGGGTCCCACGCGAGCACGGCCCAGCCGGAGCCCTGGAGGCTGTTCGCGGCGGCCGAGAAGTGTCCGACGAACTTGTCGAACGATCCGAAGAACTCGTCGATCGCGGCCGCGAGCTCGCCCTCGGGCTTGCCGGCGCCGTCGGGGGTGAGGTTCTTCCAGAAGATCGAGTGGTTGATGTGGCCGCCGAGGTGGAAGGCGAGGTCCTTCTCGAGCTTCGGGATGTTGGTGAAGTCGCCCGACTCGCGCGCCTCGGCGAGCTTCTCGAGCGCCGTGTTGGCGCCGGCGACGTAGGCGGCGTGGTGCTTGGAGTGGTGCAGCTCCATGATGCGGGCGCTGATGTGCGGCTCCAGGGCCGCGTAGTCGTACGGGAGATCGGGGAGCGTGTAGTCAGCCATGCCCTCAGCCTACGCTCGGGCGGCATCCAGGCGCCGGGGCGTGCAGGGAACGCGCAGGAGCCCGTACGCGGTCGACGTCAGTCGTCGTCGAGGCCCTCGAGCCCGTCCTCCGTGCCGGGGATGCCGAGGTCGGCGGCCTTCTTGTCGGCCATTGCGAGGAGGCGGCGGATGCGGCCCGCGACGGCGTCCTTCGTCATCGGCGGGTCGGCGTGGTGGCCGAGCTCGTCGAGGCTCGCGTCGGGGTGGTCGAGGCGCAGCTGGCCGGCGTACCGGAGGTGCTCGGGCACCTCGTCGCCGAGGATCTCGAGTGCACGGGAGACGCGCTTGCGCGCCGCGACGGCGGCCTGCACGGAACGACGGAGGTTGGCGTCGTCGAAGTTCACGAGGCGGTTCGCGGTCGCCCGCACCTCGCGGCGCTGACGCATCTCCTCCCACGCGGCGACGCTCGCCGTCGCCCCCATGAGCTCGAGCATCGCGCTGATCGCCTCGCCGTCGCGGATGACGACGCGGAACGACCCGCGCACCTCGCGGGCCTTCGCGGCGATCTTCAGCCGGCCCGCGGCGCCGACGAGCGCCATCGCGGCCTCGTTGCCCGGGCAGACGACCTCGAGCGCCGCCGAACGGCCGGGGTCGGTGAGGGTTCCGGTCGCGAGGAACGCCCCGCGCCAGATGGCCGCGAGGTCGTCCCGCGAGCCCGTCGTGAGGCGGTTCGGGAGGCCGCGCACCGGACGGTTGCGCGCGTCGATGAGGCCCGTCTGGCGGGCCAGGGTCTCGGCTCCCTCGATGACGCGCACGAGGTAGGTGCTGGTGCCGCGCAGGTTGCTGCCGGAGATGACCGACACCTCGCTGCGGACGCCGTACAGCTCGACGAGGTCCTTGCGCACGCGACGCGCGATCTGCGGCGACTCGAGCTCCGCCTCGACGGCGATCCGGTGCGAGATCGTGTGCAGGCCGCTCGAGAAGCGCAGGAGGGCGGCGAGCTCGGCGGCCCGGACCGACGTCTTGCCGACCTCCACCCGGGCCAGCTCGTCCTTGACATCGGCGGTCAGTGCCACGCAGTAGTCCTTCGCATCTCTCGGCGGGTGCTCGTCATTCGCGGCCGAGGTCGCGGTGCTTGACGCTGACCGCGAGCCCCGGGACGGCGCTCAGGCGTCGACCGAGCTCCTCGGCGATCGCCACGGAGCGGTGCTTCCCGCCGGTGCATCCCACAGCGATCGTAGCGTGCCGCTTGTTCTCCCGACCGTACCCCTCGAGCACCGGGAGGAGGGCCTGGACGTAGCCGTCGACGAACTCGCGCGCGCCCGGGAGCCCGAGGACGTAGTCGCTCACGGCCTCGTCGCGGCCCGTGAGCGGCTTGAGCTCCGGGATCCAGAACGGGTTCGGCAGGAAGCGGCAGTCGGCGACGTGGTCGGCGTCCGACGGCAGGCCGTACTTGTAGCCGAACGACATGATCGTGACGCGCTGCGTCGGCTCGCCCGCGGTCGCGAACTGGTCCTGGATGAGGGTCGCGAGCTGGTGGATGTTGAGCTCGCTCGTGTCGATGACGATGTCGGCCTGCTCGCGCAGTTCGGCGAGCCGGGCGCGCTCGGCGGTGATGCCGTCGAGGAGGGTGCCGTCGCCCTGGAGCGGGTGCGGTCGGCGCACCGACTCGAACCGGCGCACCAGCGCCGCGTCGGTCGCGTCGAGGAACAGCACGCGCGTGTCCTCGGTGCCCCGAAGCGATTCGAGCTCCTGCTGCACGTCGGCGAAGAGACGGCCGCCGCGGATGTCGACGACGGCGGCGACGCGCGGGATCGTCTCCCCGGTCGTGTCGCGACAGGTCGACGAGCGGACGCAGCATCTGCGGCGGGAGGTTGTCGACGACGTACCAGCCGAGGTCTTCGAGGGCGTTGCCGACGGTCGAGCGGCCGGCGCCGGACATCCCGGTGACGAGCAGCAGCTCTCGGCGGGGTGCCGTGTTCGCGGCTCGCGGCTCCTCGTCGGCTCCTGCCACCGTCACTGCCCTCCGGTCTCCCCCTTCAGCCTAGCCACGATCGCGGCGGCGAGTGACGGCCCGATCCCGCGCACTCCGGCGATCTCGTCGACCGTCGCGGCGCGCAGCCGCGCGACGGAGCCGAAGTGCCCGAGCAGCACCTTGACGCGCGCCGGCCCGAGGCCGGGCACCTCCGAGAGCACCGACGCGATGTCGTTCTTGCGCTTCTGCCGCTGGAATGTGATCGCGAACCGGTGCGCCTCGTCGCGGATGCGCTGGATGAGGAAGAGGGCCTCGCTGTTGCGCGGGAGGATGACGGGGAACGGCTCCCCCGGCAACCACACCTCCTCGAGGCGCTTCGCGATGCCGGCGACGGGGATGTCGGACGCGCCCATCTCCTCGAGGGTGCGGGCGGCGGCGTTGACCTGCGGCTCGCCGCCGTCGACGAGGATGAGCCCCGGCCGGTACGCGAACCGCTTGCGCCGTCGGCCCTCCTCGGCGTCCTCGGGTTCGGTCTCGTCCTCCTGGAGCCGCGCGAGCCGCCGGCGCAGCACCTGCGCGATCGCCTCCAGGTCGTCGGCGTACTCCTTGATCGCGAACTTGCGGTACGAGTTCTTGACGGGAAGCCCGTCCTCGAACACGACCATCGAGGCGACGATGTTGGTGCCNCCGAGGTGCGACACGTCGTAGCACTCGATGCGCAGCGGCGCCTCGTCGAGGCCGAGGGACTCCTGGATGTCGGTGAGCGCCTGGCTGCGCGCCACGTAGTCGCCGCTGCGCCGCATCTTGTAGAGCCCGAGCGCCTGCTTGGCGTTCATCGTCGCCGTCTGGAGGATCGCGGCCTTCTCGCCNCGCTGGGCCGCACGGAGCGTCACCGAGCCCTTCGCGCGCCGGTCGCTCAGCCACGCCTCGAGCGCCTCGGCGTCGTCGGGGAGCCTCGGCACGACGATCTCGCGTGGCGGCTCCTCGTTCTCATACGCCGACGTGAGCACCGCCTCCACGAGGTCGCCCGTCGAGACGTCGAGCTCGGTGTCGACGACCCAGGAGCGGGTGCCCGTGATGCGCCCGCCGCGCACCGAGAACTGCTGCACCGCGGCGGCGAGCTCGTCGTGCTCGATCCCGAACACGTCGGTGTCGGCGGAGTCCTCGGCGAGCACGACGGCGCTGCGCTCGAGCACGTTCTCGAGCGCCTGGAGGCGGTCGCGGATCTTCGCCGCACGCTCGTACTCGAGCTTCGCCGCGGCATCCCTCATCTCCCGCTCGAGGAGCTTCACGACAGAGCGGTCGGGGTGGGCCATGAACGCGACGAAGTCGTCGACGATCGCGCGGTGCTCCTCGACGCTCACCCGCATCGAGCACGGTCCCCCGCAGCGCCCGATCTGTCCGGGAAAGCACGGGCGCCCGGTCTGCATCGCNCGCTTGTACGACGAGTCGGAGCACGTGCGGATCGGGAACGCCCGCACCATGAGCTCGATCGTGTCGCGCACCGCCCAGATCTTCGGGTACGGCCCGAAGTAGCGTGCGCCCGGGATGCGGCGGTTGCGCGTCACCATGACGCGCGGCGCCTCGTCGGCGAGCGTGACCGCCATGTACGGGTAGGTCTTGTCGTCGCGGAACTTGACGTTGAAGGGAGGGGTGAATTCCTTGATCCACGCGTACTCGAGGTCGAGCGCCTCGCGGTCGCTGCCGACCACCGTCCACTCCACGCCGGCGGCGGTGAGCACCATCGCGCGGGTGCGCTGGTGCAGGTTGCGCATCGGCTGGAAGTAGTTGCTCAGCCGCTGGCGGAGGTTGATCGCCTTGCCGACGTAGAGCACGCGGCCCTTCGCGTCGCGGAAGCGGTAGACGCCCGGCGACGTCGGGATCTCGCCCGGCTTGGGGCGCCACTCGATCGCGTCCGCGCGGGTGACGCGCGCCACTATCCCGCCTTGCGCTCGGGAGCGCCGCCGAGGAGCTCCCGGAGGAACAGCCCCGTGTGGCTGCCCTCGACCGTGGCGACGTGCTCGGGCGTGCCGGTCGCGATGACCTCGCCGCCGCCGGAGCCGCCCTCGGGCCCGAGGTCGACGATCCAGTCGGCGCTCTTGATGACGTCGAGGTTGTGCTCGATGACGATGACGGTGTTGCCCTTGTCGACGAGGCCGTTGAGCACCTTGAGGAGCTTGCTGACGTCCTCGAAGTGCAGACCCGTCGTCGGCTCGTCGAGCACGTAGATGCTGCGCCCGTTGGAGCGCTTCTGCAGCTCCGTCGCGAGCTTCACGCGCTGCGCCTCGCCGCCGGAGAGCGTCGTCGCCGACTGGCCGAGCCGCACGTAACCGAGGCCGACCTCGACGAGCGTCCTGAGGTAGCGGTGGATGGCGCTGATCGGCTCGAAGAAGTCGGCCGCCTCGGCGATCGGCATGTCGAGCACCTCGGCGATGTTCTTGCCCTTGTAGTGCACCTGGAGGGTGTCGCGGTTGTAGCGCGCTCCCCCGCACACCTCGCACGCGACGTAGACGTCGGGCAGGAAGTTCATCTCGATCTTGATCGTGCCGTCACCCGCGCAGTTCTCGCAGCGGCCGCCCTTGACGTTGAACGAGAAGCGTCCGGGCTGGTAGCCGCGCGCCTTCGCCTCCATCGTCTCGGAGAAAAGCGTGCGGATGCGGTCGAAGACGCCCGTGTAGGTCGCCGGGTTCGACCGCGGGGTGCGACCGATGGGCGCCTGGTCGACGTGCACCACCTTGTCGAGCTGGTCGAGACCCGTGACCCTCTTGTGCTTGCCCGGCACCTGGCGGGCGCCGTTGAGCTCGTTGGCGAGCACCTTGTAGAGGATGTCGTTGACGAGGCTCGACTTGCCCGAGCCCGACACCCCCGTGACCGCGACGAACGCGCCGAGCGGGAAGCTCACCGTGACGTCCTTGAGGTTGTTGGCACGGGCGCCNTCGACGGTGATCTGNCGCTTCGGGTCGATCNNGCGGCGCTTCNTCGGCATACTCGATCGCGCGNCNGCCNGCGAGNTAGTCGCCCGTNACCGAGCGGCGGTTCTCGAGGAGCGAGGCGTAGTCGCCCGAGTGCACGACCTCGCCGCCGTGCTCCCCCGCGCCCGGGCCGATGTCGACGAGCCAGTCGGCCGTGCGGATGGTGTCCTCGTCGTGCTCGACGACGATGAGCGTGTTGCCGAGGTTCTTGAGCTTCACGAGGGTGTCGATGAGCCGACGGTTGTCGCGCTGGTGCAGGCCGATGCTCGGCTCGTCGAGCACGTAGAGCACCCCCGTGAGGCCCGATCCGATCTGCGTCGCGAGCCGGATGCGCTGGGCCTCTCCGCCGGAGAGCGTCGCCGCCGCGCGTGCCATCGTGAGGTAGCCGAGCCCGACCTCGAGGAGGAACTCGAGCCGCAAGCGGATCTCGCGCAACACCTGCGCGGCGATCTTCGCCTGCCGCTCCGTGAGGGTGAGGCGCTCCATGAACGCGTAGGCGTTCGTGAGACTCAGCTCCGCGACCTCGGAGATCGACTTGCCGTCGACGAGGACCGCGAGCACCTCGGGCTTGAGTCGCCGACCATCGCAGACGGGGCACGGGACCTCGCGGAGGTACTCGCCGTAGCGCTGCTGCGACCAGTCGCTCTCGGCCTCCTGGTACTTGCGCTCGATGTAGGGCATGACGCCCTCGAAGCCGGTGGAGTACTTCACGGTGCGGCCGTAGCGGTTGCGCCACGACACCGACACCTCGAAGTCGTTGCCGTGCAGGATCGCCTGCCGATGGCCCTCGTCGAGGTCCTGCCACGGGGTGTCGAGGTCGAAGCCGAGGTCTCTGCCGAGACCCTGGAGCAGGCGCGTGAAGTAGGAGTACATCCCCTTGCCGGCCTGGTTCCACGGCAGCACGACGCCCTCGTTGAGCGTCAGCGACGGGTCGCCGATCACGAGGTCGGGGTCGACCGCCATTTTCGTGCCGAGACCCGAGCACTCGGGGCACGCGCCGAACGGGGCGTTGAACGAGAAGGTGCGCGGCTCGATCTCGGTGAGCTGGATGGGGTGGTTGTTCGGGCAGGACAGCTTCTCGCTGAACGTGCGCATGCCCCCGGGGCCGTCGAGGTCGACGAAGTCGATCGTGACGACTCCCCCGGCGAGGCCGAGCGCCGTCTCGACGGAGTCGGTGAGGCGTGTGAGCAGGTCGTCGGAGGCGACGAGCCGGTCGACGACGACCGAGATGTCGTGCTTGTACTGCTTCTTGAGCGTCGGCGGGTCGGAGAGCTGGATCGTCTCGCCGTCGACGACCGCGCGCGAGTAGCCGCCCGTCTGGAGCTCCTTGAAGAGATCGACGAACTCGCCCTTCTTCTGGCTCACGATCGGGGCGAGCACCTGGTAGCGCGTGCCGGTCTCGAGCTCCATGAGCTGGTCGGCGATCTGCTGCACCGTCTGGCGTTGGATCTTCTCGCCGCACGTCGGACAGTGGGGCTCGCCGACGCGCGCCCAGAGGAGACGCATGTAGTCGTAGATCTCGGTGATCGTGCCGACGGTCGAGCGCGGGTTGCGGTTCGTCGACTTCTGGTCGATCGACACCGCGGGGCTGAGGCCCTCGATGAAGTCGACGTCGGGTCGGTCGACCTGGCCGAGGAACTGGCGGGCGTAGGCGCTCAGCGATTCGACGTAGCGGCGCTGNCCCTCGGCGAAGATNGTGTCGAACGCGAGGCTCGACTTGCCNGANCCGGAGAGCCCCGTGAANACGACGAGCGCGTCACGCGGGATCTCGAGGTCGACGTCCTTGAGGTTGTGNACGCGGGCTCCGCGGACGCTGAGCTTCTGGTTCCCGGGCACGGACGCAATCGACACCCCGGAATTCTACGGAGCCCCCCTGACATCCGCCGGGGGGTCCGCCCGCGGCGAACGCGCCGCCGTGCGCTCAGCGCACGTGACCNGCCGCCTCCATCTGCCGCAGCTCCTTCTTGAGGTCGCCGAGCTCGTCACGCAGCCGNGCCGCGAGCTCGAACTTGAGCTCCGCCGCCGCCTGGAGCATCTGCTCGTTGAGGTCGGCGATGAGCGCCTCGAGCTCCGCCGCGCCGGACGCACCGAGCCCCTCGCGCCGCAGGTTCGGCGTGGGGCTGCGCCGTCCGCGCGCCGTCTGGTGTCGACCGCCCGGCGAGGAGCTTCTGGGTGTCGGCGCCCTCGCGCGCGAGCACCTCGGTGATGTCGGCGATGCGCTTGCGGAGCGCCTGCGGCTCGATGCCGTGCTCGAGGTTGTAGGCGATCTGCTTCTCGCGNCGGCGCTCCGTCTCCTCGATCGCCTTCGCCATCGANTCNGTGACGTTGTCGGCGTACATGTGCACCTCGCCGGCGACGTTGCGGGCCGCGCGGCCTATCGTCTGGATGAGCGACGTGCCCGAGCGCAGGAACCCCTCCTTGTCGGCGTCGAGGATCGCGACGAGCGACACCTCGGGGAGGTCGAGGCCCTCGCGGAGGAGGTTGATGCCGACGAGCACGTCGTAGACGCCGGCCCGGAGCTCGGTGAGCAGCTCCACGCGGCGCAGGGTGTCGACGTCGGAGTGCAGGTAGCGCACGTTGACGCCGTGCTCGCCGAGGAAGCCCGTGAGCTCCTCCGCCATCTTCTTCGTGAGCGTGGTGACGAGCACGCGCTCGTCGCGCTCCACGCGGAGCCGGATCTGCTCGAGCAGGTCGTCGATCTGGCCCTTGCTCGGCTTGACGACGATCTGCGGGTCGACGAGCCCCGTAGGACGGATGATCTGCTCGACCACCCCGTCGGCCATCCCGAGCTCGTACTTGCCGGGTGTCGCGGAGAGGTAGACCTTCTGGCCGACGCGGTCGAGGAACTCCTCCCAGCGCAGCGGGCGGTTGTCGAGCGCGCTCGGCAGTCGGAACCCGTGCTCGACGAGCGTGCGCTTGCGGCTCGCGTCGCCCTCGTACATCGCGCCGATCTGCGGGACCGTGACGTGCGACTCGTCGATGACGACGAGGAAGTCGTCGGGGAAGTAGTCGAGGAGGGTGTTGGGCGGCTCGCCGGGAGCGCGCCCGTCGATGTGCCGCGAATAGTTCTCGATGCCGTTGCAGAAGCCGATCTGCTCCATCATCTCCAGGTCGAACGCCGTGCGCATCCGCAGCCGCTGGGCCTCGAGCAGCTTGCCCTGCTTCTCGAACACCTCGAGCTGCTCCGCGAGCTCGACCTTGATCGAGGCGATCGCGCGGTGCATCGCCTCGGGGCTCGCGGCGTAGTGGGTCGCCGGGAAGACGCTCACGGCATCCATCTGCCGCAGCACGTCGCCCGTGAGCGGGTGCAGCGAGTAGAGCGCCTCGATCTCGTCGCCGAACATCTCGATGCGCACCGCATGCTCCTCGTAGACCGGGATGATCTCGATCGTGTCGCCGCGCACGCGGAACTTGCCGCGGCTGAAGTCGACGTCGTTGCGGTCGTATTGCATGTTGAGGAAGCGGCGGATGAGCTTGTCGCGCGGGATGCGGTCGCCCACCTGGAGCGACGTCATCGCCCCCAGGTACTCCTCCGCCGCGCCGAGGCCGTAGATGCAGGACACCGTCGACACGACGACGACGTCGCGACGGCTGAGGAGCGAGTTCGTTGTCGAGTGGCGCAGGCGCTCGACCTCCGCGTTGATCGACGAGTCCTTCTCGATGAAGGTGTCCGTCTGCGGGACGTACGCCTCCGGCTGGTAGTAGTCGTAGTACGAGACGAAGTACTCGACAGCGTTGTGCGGCATGAGCTCGCGGAACTCGTTCGCGAGCTGGGCGGCGAGGGTCTTGTTGTGCGCGAGCACGAGCGTCGGGCGCTGCACCTGCTCGACGAGCCAGGCGGTCGTCGCCGACTTGCCGGTGCCCGTCGCGCCGAGGAGCACGATGTCGGTCTCGCCCGCGTTGACGCGCTGCGCGAGCTCCCGGATCGCCTGCGGCTGGTCGCCGCTCGGCGCGTACTCGCTGACGACCTCGAAGGGCCGGACGGCACGGGTGGGTTGCATCCCTCCAGGCTAGGCGGCGCCCCCGACACGCGCCCGGAGGTTCTCCCAGAGCGCATCGGTCTGCGCGAGCGTGTCGTCGAGCTCCCCGTCGGCGTGGATGACGACGTCGGCGATCGCGAGCCGCTCCGCGTCGGTCGCCTGGGAGCGGATGCGGTGCAGCGCCTCGTCGCGCGTCATCCCGCGCAGCTCGACCATGCGGGCGATGCGGGTCTCCTCGCTCGCGTGCACCACGACGACGAGGTCGAACTCGTCGTGGCGGCCGGCCTCGACGAGGAGCGGGATGTCGTAGACGACGATCGCGTCGGGATCCGCCGCGGCGGCGGCGTCGAACAGCGCGCGGGAGCGCTTCCCCACCGCCGGATGGGTGATCGCGTTGAGCGCGCGACGCTTCTCGTCGTCGCCGAAGACGATCGCCCCGAGCGCGGCGCGGTCGAGCGAACCGTCCGGGGCGAGGACGCCGGGCCCGAAGGCGTCGGCGATCGCGGCGAGGGCGGGCTCGCCCGGCGCGACGACGTCGCGAGCGACCTGGTCGGCATCCACGACGACGGCTCCGTGCTCGGCGAGCCGCCGGGCGACGGTCGACTTCCCGGACGCGATTCCGCCCGTCAGGGCCACGAGGAGCACCTGGCTATCGTAGGGGCATGCTGGAGTTCCTCACCGGAGCAGGGCTCGCGGCCGCCGCCGGCCTCAACGCGTACATCCCGCTCCTCGTCGTGGGGCTCTCGGCGCGATTCCTCGACTGGGTCGAACTGCCCGGCGCGTGGGCGTGGCTGCAGAACGAGTGGGTCCTCGTCATCCTCGGCGTCCTGCTCGTCATCGAGATCGTCGCCGACAAGATCCCGATCGTCGACACCGTCAACGACTGGCTCCAGACGATCATCCGCCCGACCGCGGGCGGCATCCTGTTCGGCACCGGCACGGCGTCGGAGACTGTCGCCGTCACCGACCCGGCGGAGTTCTTCACGAGCAACCAGTGGGTTCCCATCGCCATCGGCGTCGTGCTCTCGCTCGTCGTGCACACCGGGAAGACCCTCGCGCGGCCGGCCGCGAACGCGGCGACGGCGGGCGTGGCGGCGCCCGTGCTGAGCGTCGCGGAGGACGTGTCGTCGGTGCTGCTCAGCATCCTCGCGATCCTGCTGCCGATCCTCGTCGTGATCGGGCTCGCGGGGGGTCGCGATCGGCCTCGTCGCGCTCGTGCGGCGCCGACGCCGACGCGCGCGGGAGTCCGCGGCCGAGCAGGGCGAGAGATCTAGAAGCCCCCGGGCTTGAACTTCATCAGCAGGTCGGCGACCGACGTCGCGCCGGTCACCTGCCACATCACGACCACGGCGACGACGAGCGCGACGACGACCGCCGCGACGACGATGAGGATGCTGCGAAGTCGACGGGTCGACGACGAGGTGTCGGACATGGCGGGTGCCCTTCTGATCCGGATCGGGGGTGGCCTCAATCTAGGTGCGGCCGCGCCGTCACGACAGTCACCCGCCGGGTGAAGGTCCCCGGGGACGGCGAAGGGCCGCCCGGACGGATCCGGACGGCCCCTCGACTCGAACTGGCTGACTCAGCCGTTGCTGGCGAGCTTCTCGCGGAGCGCCGCGAGCGACTCGTCGTCGGCGAGCGTGTTGCCCGTCGAGCTATCGCTCGAGAACGAGCTGCCCGAGCTCGACCCGGTGCCCGACCCGAGGTCGGCCGCGGCCTCCTCGGCGGCGAGCACGAGCACCTTGTGCTGCTCCCAGCGGGCCTGGGCGGCGGCGTACTCCTGCTCCCAGGTCTCGCGCTGCGTCTCGTAGCCGGCGAGCCACTCGCCCGACTCCGGGTCGAAGCCCTCGGGGAACTTGTAGTTGCCCTGCTCGTCGTACTCCGTGACCATGCCGTAGAGCGCCGCGAGGCCCGAGTCGAACTCGGTGTTGTGCGGGTCGACGGCCTCGTTCGCCTGCTTGAGCGAGAGCGAGATGCGGCGACGCTCGAGGTCGATGTCGATGACCTTGACGAANACCTCGTCGCCGACCGACACGACCTGCTCGGCGAGCTCGACGTGCTTGGCCGAGAGCTCNGAGATGTGCACGAGGCCCTCGATGCCCTCNGCGACGCGNACGAACGCGCCGAACGGGACGAGCTTNGTGACCTTNCCGGGCGCGATCTGGCCGATCGCGTGGGTGCGGGCGAAGACCTGCCACGGGTCCTCCTGGGTCGCCTTGAGCGACAGCGACACGCGCTCGCGCTCCATGTCGACCTCGAGGATCTCGACGGTGACCTCCTGGCCGACCTCGACGACCTCGGACGCGTGCTCGATGTGCTTCCAGGAGAGCTCGGAGACGTGCACGAGGCCGTCCACGCCGCCGAGGTCGACGAACGCGCCGAAGTTGACGATCGAGGACACGACGCCCTTGCGGACCTGGCCCTTCTGGAGGTTGTTGAGGAACGTCGAGCGCGACTCCGACTGCGTCTGCTCGAGCAGCGCACGGCGGCTCAGGACGACGTTGTTGCGGTTCTTGTCGAGCTCGAGGATCTTCGCCTCGATCTCCTGGTCGAGGTACGGCGTGAGGTCGCGCACGCGGCGGAGCTCGATGAGCGACGCCGGGAGGAAGCCGCGGAGGCCGATGTCGACGATCAGACCGCCCTTGACGACCTCGATGACCTTGCCGGTGACGACACCGTCGGTCTCCTTGATCTTCTCGACGTCGCCCCACGCGCGCTCGTACTGGGCGCGCTTCTTCGACAGGATGAGGCGACCCTCCTTGTCCTCCTTCTGGAGAACGAGCGCCTCGACGCTGTCGCCGACGTTGACGACCTCGGACGGGTCGACGTCGTGCTTGATGGAGAGTTCGCGGGAGGGGATGACACCCTCGGTCTTGTACCCGACGTCGAGGAGCACCTCGTCGCGGTCGATCTTCACGACGGTGCCCTCGATGAGGTCTCCGTCATTGAAGAACTTCAGAGTCTTCTCGACCGCGGCCAGGAAGTCGTCAGCGGATCCGATGTCGTTGATCGCGATCTGCTTGGGGCCAGAAGCGGTCGTTGCGGTGGTCATGTAGTGGTTTCTCCGGATGAGGTTGCCCACCGTGGGGTGAGCGCATGGTCGGGCCGCGGACGGATGATGCTTGGTGTGGTCGCCCGAGGCAGGCGGATAGGTCTCGCGTCACAACGCGACTCTCCAGCCTACCGCTTTCGGCCTCCCCTCGCCACGCGGCCGCGGCGGGATGCCCCCACGGGTCGTGAGAACCTGAGAGGGTGTCACCCGAACTGTCCGCCGTCGCCCGGGCGGAGTACGTGCTCCTCACCACCTTCCGCCGATCTGGCGACCCCGTCGGCACAGCCGTCTGATCGCCCGCGACGGCGACGAGCTCCTCGTCACGACGGGCGCGGCGTCCGGCAAGGTCAAGCGACTCGCCCACACGCCCGATGTGACGCTCGCGCCGTGCGACATGCGCGGCGTCGTCGTGGGCGGCACCGAGCCGGTGCGCGCGACGGCCCGCGTCGACGACTCCGCCGCCGCACGGGCGCGCGTCGCGGAGGCGCTGCGCCGCAAGTACAAGGCGAAGTACCGGATGCTGACGCTCGGCGAGCGGTTCCGTCGCAACCGCGCGGCGTCGGTCGCCCTCGTCATCTCCGACTGACCGGCCGATCCGGCCGGGGCGGCGAGGCGAGGGCGACCGCCCGGCGGCTACTTCAGGAGCGTCGCGCGGAGGGTGTCCAAGCCGACGCCGCCGAGGTCGAGCGCCTTCTTGTGGAACTCCTTGAACGAGAAGGCCGCACCGTCGCGCTGCTGCGCGGCATCCCGGATCTGCTCCCAGATGCGCTGGCCGACCTTGTACGACGGCGCCTGCCCGGGCCAGCCGAGGTAGCGGTTCACCTCGAAGCGCACGAACGAGTCGTTCATGTTGACGTTGTCGCGGAGGAACCCGAGGGCGTAGTCGTGGTCCCACATGCCCTGGCCGTCGAGCCGGGGCTTGCCGAGGTGCACGCCGATGTCGAGCACGACGCGCGCCGCGCGCATCCGCTGGCCGTCGAGCATCCCGAGCCGGTCGGCCGGGTCGTCGAGGTAGCCGAGCTCCTCCATGAGCCGCTCGGCGTAGAGCGCCCAGCCCTCGGCGTGGCCGCTCGTGCCGGCGAGCTGCCGACGCCACAGGTTGAGCGTCGCGCGGTTGTAGACCGCCTGGCCGATCTGGAGATGATGTCCCGGGACGCCCTCGTGGTAGACCGTCGTGAGCTCGCGCCACGTGTCGAACTCGGTGACGCCCTCGGGGACGCTCCACCACATCCGGCCGGGTCGCGAGAAGTCGTCGGCGGGGCCGGTGTAGTAGATGCCGCCCTCCTGCGTCGGCGCGATGAGGCACTCGAGCGCCTTGATCGGCTCGGCGATCTCGAAGTGGTCGCGGGACAGCTCCGCGACGGCGCGGTCGCTCGTCTCCTGCATCCAGCGCTGGAGCGCCTCGGTGCCGTGCAGCTTGCGGGTCGGGTCCTTCTCGAGGGCCGCGATCGCGTCGGCGACGGACCCGCCGGGCACGATCTCGCCCGCGATGCGGGTCTGCTCCTCGACCATGCGAGCGAGCTCCTCGATGCCCCACTCGTAGGTCTCGTCGAGGTCGATCTTCGCCCCGAGGAAGTGCTGCGAGCGGAGCGCGTAGAGCTCGCGTCCGACGCCGTCGACCTCGCTCGCGACAGGTGCGAGCTCCGTCTCGAGGAACTTCGCGAGCTGGTCGTAGGCCTCGGCCGACGCCTCGGCGCCCCGCTTCAGGTCGGCCCGGAGCGACTCGGGGAGCTCCCCGCCGTCGCCGAGCTTCGCGGCGCCCGTGAAGTCGAAGAAGAACCCGAGGGGGTCGCCCCACTTGCGGGCCTGCTCCGCGACCTCGTGCACCTGACGCCGGGCGGGGACGCGGCCCTCCGCGATGCCCTTCCGGAGCGTCTCGATGTAGCCCGAGACGGCGCCGGGCACGTTGCCGAGTCGCGTCGCGATCGTCGACCAGTCGCCCTCCGACGCCGTGGGCATGAGGTCGAACATGTCGCGGATGCCCTGCGGCGGGCTCGCGATGACGTTGAGGTCGCGCAGGTAGTAGCCCGCCTCGGCGGATGCGATCTCGAGGTCGAGGGTCGACGCGAGGTCGGTCTTCGTGACCTCGTCGACGTCGTCGACCGGAGTCGCCGCCGCGAGGGCGTCGCGCGCCGCCTTCGCCGCCGCGACGTAGGCGGCGTGCCCGTCGGGCGAGTAGTCGGCGAGCTCACCGACGCGGCCCTCGACGCCGAGGTAGATGGCGAGGTCGGGATCGAGGTCGACGAGGGTGGCGACCCAGTCCTCCGCGATTCTGTCGATCGGGGTCTGGGCGCGCGTGGACTGGGGCTGTTCGCTCATGGCACCACCCTACGGCGGGCGTCCGTCGGCGCGTCAGTCCTCGGAGAGGTCGCGCTCCAGCAGCTCGATGAGCGCGTCGACGGCGGCCTGGTCCTCGGCGCTCACCGTCACCTCGTCGCCGTGGCTCACGTCGAGGGACAGGACTCCGAGGATGCTCGCGGCGTTGACGCTGCGGCCGTGGGCGGCGAGCTGGACGGGCACCCCGGCCTTCGCCGCGGCGAGGCTCACGAGCGACGCGGGCCGCGCGTGCAGCCCGATGCGCGAGGCGACGACGGTCGTGCGCTGCGGCATGGCAACCCCCTTCGGCGACCGGCCCGGATCAGTGGGCGGCTGCATCCCAGTTTGCCCCGGAGCCGACCTGCACGTCGAGCGGGACGCTGAGATCGGCCGCGTGCGACATCCGGTCGGTGAGGATCGCGGTGACCTCCTCGAGTTCGCTCGCGACGACCTCGAGCACGAGCTCGTCGTGCACCTGGAGCAGCATGCGCGACCGCAGCCCCCGCTCCCGGATGTCGGCGTCGATCCCGAGCATCGCGATCTTGATGATGTCGGCCGCGGTGCCCTGGATCGGCGAGTTGAGCGCCTGGCGCTCCGCGTTCTCGCGCAGCGTGCGGTTCGTCGACGTGAGGTCGCCGAACGGTCGACGGCGCCCGAAGAGCGTCGTCGTGAACCCGTCGACACGGGCCTGCTCGACCACCCCTCGGAGGTAGTCGCGCACCCCGCCGAAGCGGGCGAGGTAGTCGGCGATGAGCTCCCGCGCCTCCGACACCTCGATGCGCAGCTGCTTGCTCAAGCCGAACGGCGAGAGCCCGTAGGCGAGTCCGTAGGACATCGCCTTGACCTTGGTGCGCATCGTCGGCGTGACGTCGGCCGGGTCGACGCCGAAGACCCGCGCGCCGACGAACCGGTGCAGGTCCTCCCCCGAGTTGAACGCCTCGATGAGCCCCGCGTCCTCGGAGAGGTGTGCCATGATCCGCATCTCGATCTGCGAGTAGTCCGCGGTGAGCAGGGTGTCGAAGCCCTCGCCCGGAACGAACGCCGTGCGCACCTCGCGGCCCACCTCGGTCTTGATCGGGATGTTCTGGAGATTCGGGTCGTTCGATGCGAGGCGCCCCGTCGCGGAGCCGGTCTGCTCGTAGTTGGTGTGCACGCGCCCGTCGGGGCGGATGCTCTTCTGCAGCGTCTCGACGATCTGCCGGATCTTGGTCGCGTCCCGGTGCTGGAGCAGCAGGTCGAGGAACGGGTGCGGGTTGAGGTCCTGCAGGTCTTGCAGCGACTGCGCGTCGGTCGAGAAGCCGGTCTTGTTGGAGCGGGTCTTCGGCATCCCGAGCTGGTCGAAGAGCACCTCCTGGAGCTGCTTCGGGGAGCCGAGGTTGATCTCCCGCCCGATCTCGGCGTAGGCGTGCTGCGCAATGTCCGCCGCCTGCGTGCCGAGCCGCTCGTTGAGTCCCGCGAGCACCGCGCCGTCGACGGTGACGCCCTGCGTCTCCATGCGCGCGAGGACGGGGCCGAGCGGCACCTCGATCTCGCGCAGGACGCGCGTCGAGCCCGGGTCGAGCCGACCGGCGAGTTCGATCGCGAGGCGGCGCACGAACCAGGCCTCGCTCGCGGGGCTCAGCGGCTCCGTCTCGGGCACGAGCTGGTTCGGATCGGGCTGCGGCAGGTTCTCGCCGAGGTAGTAGTAGACGAGCGAGGCGAGCGTCTCCGACTTGACCGACGGGCGCAGGAGCCACGCCTGGAGCGCGGGGTCGAGGTCGACACCGCCGAGTTCGACGCCCGCGGCCGCGAGCGCCTTGCCCTGGCGCTTCGCGTCGTAGACGTGCTTCGGCGACGGGCCGGCGAGCCAGGCCGTGAGCACCTCGTCGGCCCACGGCACCCACACCGAATCGGACTCCCCCGCGACGCCGACGCCGTCGACGCGGCCGTCGAGGAGCGCGACGCGGACGCCGAGGGGCGCCGTGCCGCCCGCCGACTGCCGGTCGAGCCACGACTCGAGCTCGACGCCGGTGAGGCGCTGCACCGGCGGCAGTTCCGTCGCGGCGACGCCCCCGTCGGTGAGCTGCGTCTGGTCGGTGACGCCCTCGATCTTGAGGAGCCGCTCCAGGAGCGCCTTGAACTGGAGGCGGCCGAAGATCTCGCGCACCGCCTCGACGTCCATCGGCTGCCGTGCGACGTCGGCGGGACCGAGGGGCAGGTCGACATCCGTGACGAGCCGGTTGAGCTTGCGGTTGCGGATCGCGCGGTCGCGCTGCTCCCGAAGGTTGTTGCCGACGACGCCGCCGATCTCGTCGGCGTGGGCGAGCAGGTTGTCGACCGTGCCGTACTGCTGGATCCACTTGACCGCGGTCTTCTCGCCGACCTTGTCGATGCCGATGAGGTTGTCGCTCGTCTCCCCGACGAGCGCGGCGATCTCCGGATACTGCTCGGGCTCGATGCCGTACTTCTCGAGCACCGCCTCCCGGTCGTAGCGCTTGAGCTCGGAGACCCCGCGCGCGTTCGGGTAGAGCAGCGTGATGTTCGGGGTGATGAGCTGGATCGTGTCGCGGTCTCCCGACGTGACGAGCACGTCGAAGCCCTCGGCGGCGCCGCGTGTCGCGAGGGTCGCGATGATGTCGTCGGCCTCGAAGCCCTCGACCTCGAGGGTCGGGATGCGCATGGCCGTGAGCGCCTCCTGGAGCAGCGGGATCTGCCCCTTGAACTCCGACGGCGTCTCGCCGCGCGTGCCCTTGTACTCCGGGTACTCGGCCGTGCGGAACGAGACGCGCGACTTGTCGAACGCGACCGCGAGGTGGGTGGGCTTCTCGTTCTGCAGGAGCAGGTTGAGCATCGACAGGAAGCCGTGGATGGCGTTGGTGTGCTGTCCGTCGCGCGTCACGAACGAGTCGATCGGCAACGCGTAGAACGCGCGGAACGCGAGGGAGTGGCCGTCGATGAGCAGGAGCGTAGGCTTTTTCGAGTCCGGCACGGCGATCAGCCTAGCCGCCGCACCCGACACCCCCGGAGGCCCCGTGAAGCTGCCCGCCGACCTGCACCCCGACCTCGCCGCGCGCTTCTCGGACGGCGGCGGCGCCCTCACCAGGAAGATGGGGATCGAGCTCGTCGAGCTGAGCGCCGACTACTCCGTCGCGCGTATGCCGGTCGAGGGCAACACGCAGGTCGTCGGGCTCCTGCACGGCGGGGCGCACCTCGTGCTCGGCGAGTCGCTCGGCTCGCTCTCGGCGGCGATCCACGGCGGACCGGACCGCATCCCCGTCGGGATCGAGATCAACGCGACGCACAGTCGATCGGTGTCGAACGGTTGGGTCACCGGGACGTGCCGCGCGCTCTCGCTCGGCCGCACCTTGACGACGCACGAGATCGTCGTCACCGACGAGGACGGCAACCGTCTCTCGACGGTGCGCATCACGAACTTCCTCAAGTCCCGCGACTGAGTCGCGCGACCGGCGGCTCAGTCGGCGGCGTCGAGCCGCTCGAGCATCGTGCGGGCGAGCTCGTCGACGACGCCCGGGTCGACGTCCGCGGCGTCGAGCAGGAACGCGTCGACGACGAGGATCGTGCGGCCCGCCCGTACGACTGCCGTGTGCGCGGTGATGCCACCGGGCACCTGCCCGCCGTCGAGGGAGAGTCCGTGCCCGCCCGTGAAACGCGCGACGCCGAAACCGTCGGGCGCCACCTCGTACTCGCCGATCGTGTAGCCGGGGCAGGCGTTCGCCGACTCGAGCGTGTGCTGGAGGTAGTCGATCGCCTCGGCCTCGCTCGGATACTCGCGGGCGTTCACCAGGACGCTGCCCTCGTGGTCGGCGTGGGTGAAGTAGCCGATCTCGACCGTGCGGTCCTCCGAGCCGGCGTCGGCCGGCGTGATCCCGTACGGCACGAGGTACATCGGGAGGCACTCCTCGGGCGACCCCGCGCTCTCGTCCCACTCGTGTGCGAGGGAGGCGTGGTCGTCGCCCGCCGTGAGCTGCGCGCCCGAGGCGACCCACGACATCCCGGGCGGGGCGTCGGCCTGGGTGAGCACGCCGGAGAGCTCGAGTGGAGGGGATGCCGGCGTGCAGCCCGCGAGCAGCACGACGGCGAGGGCCGCCGGCGCCGCGAGCCCGCGGCTCACTTCTTGGGGGCGAGCTGCTCGATGATCGCCTGGGCGACGTCGTGCATCGTGAGGCGACGATCCATCGACGCCTTCTGGATCCAGCGGAACGCCTCCGGCTCGGTGAGGCCCATCTTCTCGTTGAGCAGGCCCTTCGCGCGGTCGACGAGCTTGCGCGTCTCGAACCGCTCGACCATGTCGGCGACCTCGGCCTCGAGCGTCACGATCTGCTGGTAGCGGCTCAGCGCGATCTCGATCGCCGGGAGCAGGTCGTTGGGCGTGAACGGCTTGACGACGTAGGCCATCGCCCCGGCCTCGCTCGCGCGCTCCACGAGCTCCTTCTGGCTGAACGCCGTCAGCAGGACGACGGGCGCGATGTGGTTCTTCGCGAGTCGCTCGGCGGCCGAGATGCCGTCGAGCTGGGGCATCTTGACGTCCATGACGACGAGGTCGGGCTTGAGCTCCGTCGCGAGCTGGACGGCCGTCTCCCCGTCGCCGGCCTCGCCGACGACGTCGAAGCCGTTGTCGCGGAGGATCTCCACGATGTCGAGCCGGATGAGCGACTCGTCTTCCGCGACGACGACACGTCGCGGCGCAGTCGGGGTGTCGGTGGCTTCGGTCACGAATCGAGCCTACGGTACGTTGAGGGTCGCGGCGCTCTCGGGCCGCGACAAGCCGGATTGGCGGAATGGCAGACGCGACCGACTCAAAATCGGTTGTCCGAAAGGGCGTGAGGGTTCGACCCCCTCATCCGGCACCACTCGAGTCGCGCGTCGGCGACCCTCCCGCCTGCGGGCCTCCTCCGGTTTCGCTGAGGGGCTGCCGTAAGCCGGCGTTCGCGGACAGGCCCGGGCGTTGACTGGTTCCTTCGAGTGGAAGGAGCGGCCATGGACTCCCCCGTGCCGACATGGCTCATCGTCGTGATCGTCGTGATCCTCATCGCCATCGTCGCGGCCGTCGTCGTCGGCGTGGTCGTCTCGCGCCGTCGCGGGGTGCAGCGGATCGAGGCCGACCGTCGCCGGGCCGAGCAACTGCGGATGAACGCGCGCGAGGCCGACGCCGCAGCGAGCGAGCGCGAAGCGGAGGCCGCGCGAGCGACCGCCGCGGCGAAGCGGGCCGAGGTCGAGGCGGACCGACTCGCGCGCGAGAGCGCCGAGCGACGCGCCGAGGCGGACCGTATGCGCGGCGACACCGAGGCGCGCCTTCGAGAGGCCGATCGGATCGACCCGGACGTCGACGATGACCCCGGCACGGACGCGCACCGCGCGGACGGTGCCGACGACCGGCCGCCACCCCCCGCAGTGACCCGCAGGGTCGATCGCAGACGGCGCCAGTCGTCCGTGCGCGTCCTCGGCCGGCGGCCTCGGGTTCGGCCGTGGAGACGAATTCGAGGCCACGCCGTACTCTCCGCGGAGTAAACCCCGCGGTGAGCCTTCCGCACGGTCGTGCGAGCACCCTAGCGTCCGGGACTGTACGAGCCTCGGCACCTCCCCGGAAGGAATCGACATGACCGCACCCACCGCCCTCCCCGCCGCCGCACCGCTCCCGCGCACGGCGTTGCTGCTGACGGCCGGCGTGCTCGTCGCGGCCGCGGCGACCACCGTCGTCTCGCTCGCCGCGCGAGCCGCGGGAGCCGACCCGACCTTCCCGCCCCTCCTGCCGCCCGCGTATCTCACGTTCACGGTGCTCGGCATGCTCGCGGCCTATGCCGGCTGGCGGCTCGTGCGCCGGTTCGCGCGGCACCCCGCGCGCACGCTTCGCGTCCTCGTGCCCGTCGCTCTGCTGCTGTCGTTCACGCCCGACATCGTGCTCGCGATCACCCGGTTCCTCCCCGGCGCCGACCTCACGGGAATCCTCGCCCTGTCGACGATGCACGTGATCGTCACGGCCGTCGCCGTGCCGCTCTTCCAGCGGATCGCGCCCGTGCGTTGACGAGGGTGAGCGGGATCAGTCGAGCGGGGCGAACCGCGGACCGCGGTAGTCGTCCCGCTCGACGTGCTCGGACCACATCCCGAGCGGGCGCACCCACAGCGCGTCGTCGCCGTCGCGGTGGTAGACCACGAACGGCTCCTCGGTCTCGCTGTGCCGGGCCGTGCCGACGACGACGTAGACGGCGCCCTTGAAGTGGCGGTACCGGCCCGGCCGCAGCTCAGTCAGCGTGCTTCCCCGACTCCCAGACCGGGCGCTTCGGCTTGATGCCGGTGCCGATCACGTGCACGCGGATGTCGTTCGTCGACCCCGGAGTCCCGGGAGGCGAGCCGGAGATCACGACGACCTTGTCGCCCGTCTCAGCGAGACCCTCCGCGAGGAGGATCTCGTCGACCTGCTTGTACATCGCGTCGGTGTGGTCCACGCGCTCGACGAGGAACGACTGGATGCCCCACGTCAGGTTCATCCGGCGGCGGATGGCCTCGTCGGGGGTGAAGGCCTTCATCGGGATGCGGAAGCGCAGCCGCGACATGCGGCGCGCCGAGTCGCCCGACTCGGTGAAGACGCAGACGTACTTCGCGTCGACGAAGTCGGCGACCTCGGCGGCGGCGAGGGTGATCGCGCCGCCCTGCGTGCGCGGCTTCGTGCCGAGCGGCGCGATGCGCTCGAGGCCGTGGTCTTCCGTCGACTCGATGATGCGGGCCATCGTCTGGACGGTCACGACCGGGTACTTGCCGACGCTCGTCTCGCCGGAGAGCATGACCGCGTCGGCGCCGTCGAGCACCGCGTTGGCGACGTCGGACGCCTCCGCGCGCGTCGGCACCGGGTTGTCGGTCATCGACTCGAGCATCTGCGTCGCGACGATGACGGGCTTCGCCATGCGTCGGCACAGCTCGATCGTGCGCTTCTGCACGATCGGCACCGCCTCGAGCGGCAGCTCGACCGCGAGGTCGCCGCGCGCGACCATGATGCCGTCGAACGCGTCGATGATCTCCTCGAGGTTGTCGACGGCCTGCGGCTTCTCGATCTTCGCGATGACGGGGACGCGACGCCCCTCCTCGGCCATGATCTCGTGTACGCGCGTGACGTCGGCGGCGTTGCGCACGAACGACAGCGCGATGTAGTCGGCGCCGAGGGCGAGGCCCCAGCGCAAATCCTGCTCGTCCTTCTCGGAGAGCGCCGGGACGTTGACGGCGACCCCGGGGAGGTTGATGCCCTTGTTGTTCGACACGCGGCCGGCGACGACGACTTCCGTGCGCACGCGCACGCCGTCCGTGTCGAGCACCTTCACTTTGACCTTGCCGTCGTCGATGAGGAGGAAGTCGCCCGGGGCGACGTCCTGCGGGAGGCCCTTGAAGGTCGTGCCGACGAGCTCCTTCGTGCCGGGTACGTCCTCGGTGGTGATCGTGAAGATGTCACCGACCTCGAGGTCGTGCGGGCCGTCCGCGAACTTCGCGAGCCGGATCTTCGGTCCCTGCAGGTCGACGAGCACGGCGACCGGCGCGCCGAGGTCGTCGGCCGCCTTCCGCACGTTCGCGTAGACCTCGTTGTGCACCTCGTAGGTGCCGTGGCTGAGGTTCATCCGGGCCACGTTCACGCCCGCGTCGATGATCGCGCGGAGTTGCTCGTAGCTCGAGGTCGCGGGCCCGAGGGTCGCGACGATCTTGGCTCTTCTCATGGGGGTGGCGGTGCTTCCTTCTGTGGTGGCGGTGGTGGGGTGAAGGAGTGCGGCCGGCCGACCCGCCCCGACTCAGATGGTCAGGGCACGGTCGGTCGGACGGATGGGGAAGGGCAGACGAGTCTCGCCCTCGAGGTAACGGTCGACGGCCGACGCGACCGCGCGGCCCTCGGCGATCGCCCACACGATGAGCGACTGGCCGCGACCCGCGTCGCCCGCGACGAAGACGCCGGGCTCGGGGGTCGCGTAGTCGCCGTCGCGCTCGACGTTGCCGCGCTCGTCGAAGGGTACGCGCAGCTGCTCGTCGAGGGACTCCGACTCGGGTCCGGTGAAGCCCATCGCGATGAGCACGAGGTCGGCCGGGATCTCCCGCTCGGTGCCGGACTTCGGCACGCGGCGTCCGTCGACGTACTCGGTCTCGGCGACCCGCAGCGCGCGCACCTCGCCGGCCTCGTTGGGGAGGAACTCGACGGTCGAGGCGAGGTAGACGCGCTCGCCGCCCTCCTCATGGGCGCTCGACACCTCGAAGAGCGTCGGTGTCGTGGGCCACGGCTGGTGCTCGGGACGCTCCGTCGGCGGCTGCTTGCCGATCGCGAGGTTCGTCACGCTCAGGGCGCCCTGGCGGTGGGCGGTGCCGATGCAGTCGGCACCGGTGTCGCCGCCGCCGATGACGACGACGTGGCGGCCCTCCGCGGAGATCTGCGCCGGCACGGTGTCACCCGCGACGACCTTGTTCTGCTGCACGAGGTACTCCATCGCGAAGTGCACGCCCATGAGGTCGCGCCCCGGGATGGGGAGGTCGCGCGGCACCGTCGCACCGGTCGCGATGACGACGGCGTCGTAGCGCGAACGGAGGTCGCTCCAGGAGAGGTCGCGGCCGATCTCGACGCCGGCGCGGAAGCGCGTGCCCTCGGCCTGCATCTGGGCGAGGCGCGCGTCGAGACGGCGCTTCTCCATCTTGAAGTCCGGGATGCCGTAGCGCAGCAGGCCGCCGATGCGGTCGTCGCGCTCGTACACGGCGACCGTGTGGCCCGCGCGGGTGAGCTGCTGGGCCGCGGCGAGGCCGGCGGGCCCGGAGCCGACGACGGCGACCGTCTTGCCGGTGAGGCGCTCCGGCGGGTGCGGCGTGACCCAGCCGTTCGCCCACGCCTCGTCGATGATCGAGACCTCGACCTGCTTGATCGTGACCGCGGGCTGGTTGATGCCGAGGACGCACGACGACTCGCACGGCGCCGGGCACAGGGTGCCGGTGAACTCCGGGAAGTTGTTCGTCGCGTGGAGACGCTCGATCGCCTGTCGGCCCTCGCCGCGCCAGGTGAGGTCGTTCCACTCCGGGATGAGGTTGCCGAGCGGGCAGCCGGAGNGACAGAACGGCACGCCGCAGTCCATGCAGCGTCCGGNCTGGCGGCGCAGGACGGTGCGGTCCGTGTCCTCGTAGACCTCGCGCCAGTCCATGATGCGCACGGCGACGGGTCGACGCTTCGGGAGCTCCCGCTCCCGCGTCTTGAGGAATCCCTTCGGGTCCGCCATGTCAGCCTCCCGTCACTTCGAGGATGCGGTTCCACACGACGTCGCTGTCCGGGTCGAGTCCCTGCTCGACCGCCTCCTGACGCGTGCGGAGCACCGCGGCGTAGTCGCGCGGGAGCACCTTCACGAAGCCCGCGACGGTGCGATCGAGATCGGCGAGCATCCGGGTCGCGAGCTGCGAGTCCGTCTCGGCGACGTGCTTGCGCAGCAGGTCGGTGAGGATCTCGACGTCGGCGCTGTCGAGCGGGAGCAGCTCGAGCTCGCCGCTCGCGAGGGCCTCGCGGTTGACGCGCTCCTTGCGCAGTTCGTAGACGTAGGCCGTGCCGCCGGACATCCCGGCGCCGAGGTTGCGTCCCGTGCCGCCGAGGATGACCGCGAGGCCGCCCGTCATGTACTCGAGCGCGTGGTCGCCCACGCCCTCGACGACGGCGGTCGCACCGGAGTTGCGGACGAGGAACCGCTCCCCCACGACGCCTCGGATGAACATGCTGCCCTGCGTCGCGCCGTAGCCGAGCACGTTGCCGGCGATGACGTTGCGCTCCGCGGGGAAGACGGCGCCGCGCGGCGGCCGCAGCACGATCTGGCCGCCCGAGAGTCCCTTGCCGACGTAGTCGTTGGAGTCGCCCTCGAGGCGCAGCGTGATGCCGTTCGGCAGGAACGCGCCGAGCGACTGGCCCGCCGAACCGGTGAGCGAGATCTGGATCGTCCCTTCGGGGAGGCCGTGCTCGCCGTGGCGCTTCGTCACCTCGTGGCCGAGCATCGTGCCGACGGCGCGCTCCGTGTTGCGCACGGGGAGCTCGATCGANACGNGCTCGCCGTNCTCGAGNGCNGNNGCGGCGNGNCGGATGAGCTCGACGTCGAAGTGCTCCTCGAGCTCGTGGTCCTGNNCGTCGGCGGTTGCGCCGCGGCGCGTCCTCGGNGAACTGCGGGCCCGACGAGGATCGGCGTCAGGTCGAGGCCCTCGGCCTTCCAGTGCTCGACGGCGCGGTCGACGTCGAGCAGGTCGGAGCGGCCGATNNCCTCGTCGAGCGANCGGAAGCCGAGCTCGGCGAGGTACTCGCGCACCTCCTGGGCGATGTACTCGAAGAAGGTCTCGACGAACTCGGGCTTGCCGCTGAATCCGCGCCCGGAGCTCCGGGTTCTGCGTCGCGACGCCGACCGGGCACGTGTCGAGGTGGCAGACGCGCATCATGATGCAGCCCGAGACGACGAGCGGCGCCGTCGCGAAACCGTACTCCTCCGCGCCGAGGAGCGCGGAGACGATGACGTCGCGACCGGTCTTGAGCTGGCCGTCGACCTGCACGACGACGCGGTCACGCATCCCGTTGAGCATGAGCGTCTGCTGGGTCTCGGCGAGGCCGATCTCCCACGGCGTGCCGGCGTGCTTGAGCGAGTTCACCGGCGAGGCGCCCGTGCCGCCGTCGTGGCCGGAGACGAGCACGACATCCGCGAGGGCCTTCGTGACGCCGGCCGCGACCGCGCCGATGCCCGACTGCGACACGAGCTTCACGTGCACGCGCGCCTCGGGGTTCGCCCGCTTGACGTCGAAGATGAGCTGCTTGAGGTCTTCGATCGAGTAGATGTCGTGGTGCGGCGGCGGGGACACGAGCGGCACGCCCGCCGTCGAGTGCCGCGTGCGCGCGACCCACGGGTAGACCTTCGTGCCCATGAGCTGGCCGCCCTCGCCGGGCTTCGCCCCCTGCGCCATCTTGATCTGGATGTCGGTGGCGTGCGTGAGGTACATGCTCGTCACGCCGAACCGGCCCGACGCGACCTGCTTGATGCGGCTGCGGCGCTCGGGGTCGAGGAGTCGCTCGACGTCCTCGCCGCCCTCACCCGTGTTCGAGCGACCGCCGATGCGGTTCATCGCGATCGCCAGAGTCTCGTGCGCCTCTTGCGAGATGGAGCCGTAGCTCATCGCGCCCGTGTTGAAGCGGGAGATGATGCTCTCGATCGACTCGACCTCGTCGATCGGCACGGGCTTGCGGCCGTCGGTCTTGAGCTTGAAGAGCCCCCGCAGGGTCATGAGGTTCTCGGCCTGCTCGTCGACGAGCCGCGTGTAGTCGCGGAAGATGTCGTACCGCCGCGCGCGCGTCGAGTGCTGCAGCCGAAACACCGTGTCGGGGTTGAACAGGTGCGGCGGGCCCTCGCGGCGCCACTGGTACTCGCCGCCGACCGCGAGCCGCTCGTGGGCGACGATCGCGCCGTCCTCCGGGTAGGCGGCGGCGTGCCGCGCGGCGTTCTCCGCGGCGATGACGTCGATCCCGACGCCCCCGAGCAGGCTCGTGGTGCCCGTGAAGTACTTGTCGACGAACTCCTGGGAGAGCCCCACGGCCTCGAACGCCTGAGCACCCGCGTAGGAGCTGACGACCGAGATGCCCATCTTGGACATGATCTTCAGCACGCCCTTGCCGAGCGCCTTGATGAGGTTCTTGACCGCCTTCTCCGGCGTGATCCCCGTGATCATCCCGGAGTGCACGAGCTGCTCCGCGGTCTCCATGGCGAGGTACGGGTTGATCGCCGAGGCGCCGTAGCCGATGAGGAGCGCGACGTGGTGCACCTCGCGCACGTCTCCGGCCTCGACGATGAGACCGACCTTCATGCGCGTCTCGCGACGGATGAGGTGGTGGTGCACCGCCGAGAGCATGAGGAGCGACGGGATCGGCGCGAGGTCGGCGTTCGAGTCGCGGTCGGAGAGGACGAGGAACTGCGCGCCCTCCTCGATCGCCCGGTCGGCCTCCTCGCACATCGCGTGGAGGCGCGCCTCGAGGGCGTCGGGACCCTCGTCGAGACGGTAGAGGCCCTTGATCGTGCGCGTGCGGCGCGCCCCGCGCTCGTCTTCCCGTCGCGAGACGAGGTGCTGGATCTTGGCGAGCTCGTCGTTGTCGATGACCGGGAAGTCGAGCACGATCTGGCGCGCGTGGTCGGGTCCCGCGTCGAGCAGGTTGCGCTCCGGGCCGAGGCCGAGCTTCATGCTCGTGACGACCTCTTCGCGGATCGAGTCGAGCGGCGGATTCGTGACCTGCGCGAACGCCTGCGTGAAGTAGTCGAAGAGCAGCCGCGGGCGCTCGCTGAGCACGGCGATCGGGGTGTCCGAGCCCATCGCGCCGAGCGGCTCGGCGCCGTGCTGCGCCATCGGCGTCAGGAGGATGCGCACCTCCTCCTCGGTGTACCCGAAGGTGCGCTGGCGGCGCACGACCGAGGCGGGCGTGTGCGAGACGTGCTCGCGCTCGGGGAGGTCGGCGAGCCGGATCCGTCCCGCGTCGAGCCACTCCTGCCACGGCTGCGAGGCGGCGAGCTCCGCCTTGATCTCGTCGTCCTCGATGATCCGGCCCTGGGCGGTGTCGATGAGGAACATGCGGCCGGGGCGCAGCCGCCCCTTGCGCACGATCTTGTCGGCGGGGATGTCGAGCACGCCGATCTCGCTCGCGAGCACCACGAGGCCGTCGTCGGTCACGAGGAAACGCCCGGGGCGGAGGCCGTTGCGGTCGAGCGTCGCACCGACGAGCGTGCCGTCGGTGAAGACGAGCGCGGCGGGACCGTCCCACGGCTCCATGAGCATCGAGTTGAACTCGTAGAACGCCCGGCGCGCGGGGTCGATGTCGACCTGGTTCTCCCACGCCTCCGGCACCATCATCATCATCGCGTGCGGNAGCGAGCGGCCGCCGAGGTTGAGCAGCTCGACGACCTCGTCGAACGACGCCGAGTCGGACGCGCCGGGGCTCACGATCGGGAACAGGGGCGAGAGGTCGCCGAGGAGCTCGCTCTTCAGCTGGCTCTGCCGCGCGCGCATCCAGTTGCGGTTGCCCTGGACGGTGTTGATCTCGCCGTTGTGGGCGATCATGCGGAACGGCTGCGCGAGCGGCCACGACGGGAACGTGTTCGTCGAGTACCGCGAGTGCACGAGGGCGAGCTTCGACACGAATCGCTCGTCGGAGAGGTCGGGGTAGAACGGCTCCAGCTGGAGCGTCGTGACCATGCCCTTGTAGACGAGGGTCCGCGCCGAGAGCGAGACGAAGTAGGCGCCGAGCTCCCGCTCCGCGCGCTTGCGCAGACGGAAGGTGAGCCGGTCGACCTGGATGCCGGTGAGCGGCTGGCCGTTCTCGCCCGTCTTCGAGGGCTCGACGAAGAGCTGCTCGAAGACGGGGGACGCCTCGCGCGCGAGGTGGCCGAGGTGCGTCGGGTCGGTCGGCACGTCGCGCCAGCCGAGGACGCGCAGCGACTCCTCCTCCGCGATCCGCTCGATCGCGGCCTTCTGCTCGGCGCGCTCCGCCTGCTCGATCGGGAGGAACGCCATCCCGACGGCGTAGCGGCCGACGGCGGGGAGGTCGAACGGCACGACGGCCCGCAGGAACGCGTCGGGGATCTGGGTGATGATGCCCGCGCCGTCGCCCGTGCCGGCGTCGGAGCCGACGGCGCCGCGGTGCTCGAGGTGGCGCAGTGCGTCGAGGGCCTGCGTGACGATGTCGTGCCCCGCGGTTCCGCGCAACGTCGCGACCATCGCGAGACCGCACGCGTCCTTCTCGAAGCGCGGGTTGTACAGGCCCTGAGCCGACGGCACGGCACTGAACCGCTCGAACGCGTTGGGAACCGTCATGGCACCGTCCTCACGAATGGATCTGAGTGGGACGTCTCTGGCCCGGGTGTGCAGTGGTGGCGTGATGTGCTGATCCGAAGAGTGCAGGCCGCGAGGGGTGCGCGGCGGCGGTCACTTCCGGGTCGAACCGCTTGTGGCGGATGCGGGAGCCGTTCCGGCGTCATCGCCGGGCTCCTCGGATTCCGAGTAGAACTCGTCGGAGTCTACAGCAGACTCCGGTTCCCACTCCTTCCCGGGCCGGTAGACGCTCGGTTCGATGCCCGGGTGCCGCCGCGTCTGCACCACCAGGATGACGATGCCGAGCACGATGGCGGCGAGGGCGCCCCACACATTCGATCGGATGCCGAGGAACGTCTCGCTCGGGTCGAGTCGGATGGACTCGAACCACACGCGGCCGATCCCGTACCAGATCGCCCACAGGCCCATCATCTTGCCCCAGTACCACTGGTCGCGGCGAGTGAGGCTCGGCCAGATCGGCAGGAATCGCCCGATGCCTGTCGCGACCTTGCCGAACGAGACGCGGTTCTCGATGAGCAGGAGCACGGCGAAGCCCGCGAGGTTCCAGACGATCTCGTAGAGGAACGTGGGGTGGAAGAGCACGTCGCCGCCGAGCCCGACGGGGATCGCCGGGTTCGGGCGGTTGATCTCGAGGCCCCACGGGAGGTCGGTGGGGAGCCCGAAGAGCTCCTGGTTGAAGTAGTTGCCGACCCGGCCGAAGGCCTGGGCGAGCAGGAGCGTCGGGGCGATCGCGTCGGCGACGGACGTGAAACGCAGCCCCAGCTGACGGGCGGCGATCCACGCGCCGAGCGCTCCGCCGAGGATGGCGCCGAAGATCGCGACGCCGCCCTCCCAGACGTAGAGGGCCGAGAGCGGGTTGCGCCCCGGGCCGAAGTAGTCGTCGGGGTGCGTGAAGACGTGCCAGGCGCGCGACCCGATGATGCCGAACACGACGGCCCGAGATCGCGATGTCGACGACGATCCACGGCTCGCCCCCGCGCTTCGTGAGGCGGTGGTTGGAGACGAGGATCGCGACGAGGATGCCCAGCAGAATCACGAGCGCGTACACGTGGATCACGAACTGCGTGGGGAACCAGGTCCACGACGGGAAGACGCCGAGGATGAAGTCGCGCAGGCCGGTGAGGGGGATCTCGAAGGCCGACCAGTCGGACGGCGGGCTGGGGAGGCTCGTCGGAAGCACGGTCGCGAGTCTACTTCCTGGTCGGGACGACGCCGGACGCGAGCTGCTCGGCCTTCGCCGCGACGCCCGCGACGCCGCCCTCGGCCAGCGCCGTCACGAGCGCGGAGCCGACGATGGCGCCGTCGGCGTACGACAGCACGTCGGCGACCTGCTCCGCCGTGGAGATCCCGATGCCGACGCACGCGTTCTCGGCGCCCGCGTCGCGGAGCCGTCCGACGAGCGCCCGCGCGGCGGCATCCACCTCGGCGCGCGCGCCCGTGATGCCCATCGTCGAGACGGCGTAGACGAAGCCGCGGCTCGCCGCGACGGTCGCCGTGAGCCGGGCGTCGGTCGAGGACGGGGCGGCGAGGAAGACGCGGTCGAGGCCGGTGCGGTCGCTCGTCGCGATCCACTCCTCGGCGGAGTCGGGGGTGATGTCGGGCGTGATGAGCCCCGCTCCCCCGGCGTTGACGAGCGCGTCGGCGAACCGGTCGACGCCGTACTGCACGACCGGATTCCAGTAGGTCATGACGAGCACGGGGATGTCGACGCGCGCCCGGACGGCCTCGACGGCGGTGAACACGTCGCGCACGCGGAAGCCGTTCGCGAGGGCCGCCTCGGTCGCCTTCTGGATCGCGAGCCCGTCCATGACCGGGTCGCTGTAGGGCAGCCCGAGCTCGAGCGCATCGACGCCGTTCTCGGCGAGGGCGACGGCCGCGTCGATGCTCGTGCCCAGGTCGGGGAAGCCCACCGGGAGGTAGCCGATGAGCGTGCCGCGGCCGTCCTCGCGATTCTGCGCGATGCGGGTCGCGACGGAGAGGGTGGGGACGGTCATGCCTGCACGGCTCCCTCGTCGAAGAGGTCGAACCACGTCCCGGCGGTCGCGACGTCCTTGTCGCCGCGGCCGGAGAGGTTGACCAGGATGATGGCGTCGGGTCCGAGTTCGGGGCCGAGGCGCAGCGCCCCGGCGAGGGCGTGCGCCGACTCGATCGCCGGGATGATGCCCTCGGTGCGGCTGAGGAGCCGCAGCGCCTCCATCGCCTCGCTGTCGGTCGCCGGGAGGTAGGTGGCGCGTCCGCGGTCGTGGAGGGCGGCGTGCTCCGGGCCGACGCCCGGGTAGTCGAGCCCCGCCGAGATCGAGTGCGATTCGATCGTCTGGCCGTCCTCGTCCTGCAGCACGTAGGAGCGCGAGCCGTGGAGCACGCCGGGGCGACCGCGCTCGATCGTCGCGGCGTGCTTGTCGGTGTCGACGCCGTCGCCCGCCGCCTCGATGCCGTACAGCTTCACGTCGGCGTCGTCGAGGAAGGCGTGGAAGATGCCGATCGCGTTCGAACCGCCGCCGACGCACGCCATGACGGCATCCGGGAGGCGGCCGGTGAGATCGAGCACCTGCTGACGGGCCTCCTCGCCGATGATCTTCTGGAAGTCGCGCACCATCGCGGGGAACGGATGCGGCCCCGCCGCCGTGCCGAAGATGTAGTTGGTCGTCTCGACCGTCGTGACCCACTCGCGGTAGGCCTCGTTGATGGCGTCCTTGAGGGTGCGCGAGCCGGTCTTCACGGAGACGACCTCGGCGCCGAGCAGCCGCATCCGCGCGACGTTGAGCGCCTGGCGCTGCGTGTCGACCTCGCCCATGAAGACGGTGCACTCGAGGCCGAAGAGGGCCGCGGCCGTCGCGGTGGCGACGCCGTGCTGGCCGGCACCCGTCTCGGCGATGACGCGCGTCTTGCCGAGACGCTTCGTGAGGAGCGCCTGCCCGAGCACGTTGTTGATCTTGTGCGAACCCGTGTGGTTGAGGTCCTCGCGCTTGAGGATGATGCGCGCTCCCCCGGCGTGCTCGGCGAAGCGCGGCACCTCCGTGATGATCGACGGGCGCCCCGTGTAGGTGCGGTGGAGTTCGGCGAGCTCGGCGGCGAACGACGGGTCGGCCTTCGCCTCCTCGTACGCGGCGGCGAGCTCGTCGATCGCCTTGATGAGCGACTCGGGCATGAAGCGCCCGCCGTAGGCGTCGAAGAACGGACCGGGGCGGTCCTTCAGGGATTCGGTGGCGCCGTCCTGAGCGTGTCGAAGGGTCACTTTCCTGCCTCCAGGAACGATTCGAGGGTCGCGACGGGGTCGTCGCCCGTGACGAGCGCCTCCCCGATGAGCACGACGTCCGCGCCGGCGGCACGGTAGTGGGCGACGTCGGCGGGCTCCTTGACCGCCGACTCGGCGACGCGGATCACCCCCGACGGGATGCGGTCGGCGAGCCGGCCGAACAGGTCGCGGTCGAGCTCGAACGTGGACAGGTCGCGCGCGTTGACGCCGACGAGCTGCGCCCCGACGTCGAGCGCGCGCTCGACCTCCTCGGCGGAGTGGGTCTCGACGAGCGGCGTCATCCCGAGCTCGAGCACGAGGTCGTGCAGCTCGCGCAGCACGGGCTGCTCGAGCGCGGCGACGATGAGGAGCACGAGGTCGGCGTCGGCGGCGCGCGCCTCGACCACCTGATAGGGGTCGGCGATGAAGTCCTTGCGTAGCACGGGCGCTTCGACCGAGGCCCGCACCTCGGTGAGGTCGGCGAGCGATCCGCCGAAGCGGCGGCCCTCGGTGAGGACGCTGATGGCGCTCGCTCCCCCGGTCTGGTACGAGACCGCCAGGGCCGCGGGGTCGGCGATCTCGGCGAGCTTCCCGCGGGACGGGCTCGCGCGCTTCACCTCGGCGATGACCTTCACGCGCTCCGCCGGGGCGAGCGCGGCGAGGGCATCCCTCGCCGGCGGGCGCTCGGCGGCGAGCTTCTCGACCGCGGAGAGCGGCAGGTCCGCCCGGCGGGCGGCGGCGTCGGCGAGAGCCCCCGCCGTCAGCTCCGCGAGCAGATCAGGAATGGCTCTTGGGGGCGTAACGCGGCCCCTTGGCGCCGTAGCCGAGCTTCGCGAGCACGACGCCCGTGAGGAGACCGAGCACGACGATGCCCACGGAGATCCAGACGACGAGCGGCTGCTCGAGGAAGAACGCGATCGTGCCGACGGTGAAGCCGACGAGCATGATCGTCACGGCCGTCCAGGCAGCGGGGGAATTGCCGTGACCGGGCTCGTTCTCGTCGTGGCTCACTTGGGGGTACTCCTCAGATCGGGCGGATAAGTCCGGTCGCCAGTCTATCGAGTCTCGACACGCCGACCGCGGCGGCTACTCGATCACCGTGTCGGTCGGGTCGTCGCCCTCCGAGAGCGCGTCCCAGTCGCTCGCGCGGTCGCCCTCGAGGCGCGAGCGCGAGTAGCGGGAGGTGCTCGCCGGCCAGAGGCGCACGGTGAGGGCGACGCCGATCCCGACGACGGCCTGGAGGATGCCGGCGACGAGCGCGAGCACGCCGAGCCCGCCCGCGTCGGGGGTGTTGACCGCGACGAGGACGACGCACACGCCGAGGAGGGCGAGGAGCACCGCGAGGATGCCGCGGAACACGGGACCGGCGATCAGCATCGCCGCGCCGGCCGCCGCCGACGCGACGGCGAGGGCCACGAACCCGGGTGACGCCGACGAGGCCGCGGCCGTGAGCGCGATCGGCACCGCGAGGGCGACGAGGCTCAGCAGACGCAGGCGCGACGGGGTCATCCGGGACTTCCTCAGGTGAGGCGGCGCATGGCGTTCGCGATCGCGACGGCCCGGAGCGGGGCCGCGGCCTTGTTCTGCGACTCCAGGTGCTCGCTCGGCGCGTCGGAGTCGGCGACGAGGCCCGCACCCGCCTGCACGCGCGCGAGCCCGCCGACGATCGTCGCGGTGCGGATCGCGATCGCGAGGTCGGCATCCCCCGCGAGGCCGAAGTAGCCCACGACGCCGCCGTAGACGCCGCGCTGCGCGGGTTCGAGCTCGTCGATGATCTCGAGCGCCCGCGGCTTCGGCGCGCCCGAGAGCGTGCCCGCCGGGAACGTCGCCCGGAACACGTCGATGCTCGTCGCGTCGGGTCGCAGGTCGCCCTCGACGGTCGACACGAGGTGCATGATGTGGCTGAACCGCTCCACCTGCATGAACTCCGTCACCTCGACCGTGCCGGCGACGCACACCTTCGAGAGGTCGTTGCGCGCGAGGTCGACGAGCATGAGGTGCTCCGCCTGCTCCTTCGGGTCGCGGAGGAGTTCGTCGGCGAGGTCGACATCCTGCTCGGGCGTCGCGCCGCGCGGTTTCGAGCCGGCGATCGGATGCGTGATGACGCGCCCGTCGCTCACCTTCACGAGGGCCTCGGGGCTGGAGCCGACGATCGCGTACTCGGCGCCGTCGGGCGCCTCGAGCGTGAGCAGGTACATGTACGGGCTCGGGTTGAGCGTGCGCAGCACCCGGTAGACGTCGATCGGCGCGGCCGTGATCTCGTGGTCGAAGCGCTGCGAGATGACGACCTGGAAGACGTCGCCGTCGCGGATGTACTCGCGCGAACGCTCGACCGCGGCGAGGAAGTCCTCCCGCTTCACGCGCGGGATGGGCTCGGGCTGCACGTCGAGGTCGACGTCGGCGAGCCACGCCTCGCTCGGCTGCGCGAGCCCCGACTGGAGCTCGTCCAGCCGACGCTGGGCATCCGTCCACAGCGCGTCCTCGTCGTCGACGCCGTCGTTGAGTGCCGCGGCGATGAGGATCGCCGACCCCGTGCGGTGGTCGAGGGCGACGAGCTCGGAGACGAACGAGAACGCCTGGCCGGGAACGTCGAAGTCGGCGGGAGGGGCGTCAGGGAGCCGCTCGAGCTGCCGCACCGCCTCCCAGCCGATGAAGCCGACGAGCCCGCCGGTGAGCGGCGGGGGTCCGTCGACCTGCGGGGGGCTCCAGCGGCGGGAGAGG
>Ga0065721_10003911_pt1 | contig 56714 bp, 53 predicted proteins | sample Mesricmetagenome_FD_59108 | JGI IMG/M metagenome (GOLD analysis project Ga0065721, IMG submission 59108) | Mesophilic microbial community from rice straw/compost enrichment Sample: eDNA_1 v2 (version 2) | ecosystem: Engineered > Solid waste > Grass > Composting > Bioreactor | place: USA: Davis... | reverse complement strand
TCGGGTGCTGGAAAATGACTCGAAGTTATGTTCTAGAAATACTATACGAGGAGTGAGAACAATGACGGTCAAAGAGAAAAAAACGGCAGCCTCCCCGCAGCCGTCCGCGGCTGGCATGATCGACGAGCTGGTCGAACGGGCCAAAGAAGCGCAAAAGCAATATATGAGCCTGTCGCAGGAGCAGATCGACCATATCGTGCAGCGCATGGCGCTCGCGGGTCTGGAGAAGCATATGGCCTTGGCCAAGCTGGCGGTCGAAGAGACGGGAAGAGGCGTCTACGAAGACAAAATAACGAAAAACATCTTTGCGACGGAATACATCTATCACAGCATCAAATACGACAAAACGGTCGGCGTCATCGAAGAGAACCGTTACGAAAATTACAAGCTCATTGCCGAGCCCGTCGGCATTATCGCCGGCGTGACGCCGGTGACAAACCCGACTTCGACGACGATGTTCAAAGCTCTAATCGCGGCCAAAACGCGCAATCCGATTATTTTCGGCTTCCATCCATCCGCCCAGCGCAGCAGCGCGGAAGCGGCCCGCACGCTGCTGGAGGCTGCCGTCGACGCGGGAGCCCCGCGGCATTGCGTCCAATGGATCGAGCAGCCGTCCATGGAAGCGACCGGGCTGCTCATGAATCATCCGGGGGTTGCCCTCGTGCTGGCTACCGGGGGAGCCTCGCTCGTCAAGGCGGCCTACAGCACGGGCAAGCCGGCGCTCGGCGTCGGTCCCGGCAACGTCCCTTGCCTCATAGACCAAACCGCCAATTTGAAACAGGCGGTGACCGATCTTATTTTGTCCAAGACGTTCGACAACGGCATGATTTGCGCTTCCGAGCAGGCGGTCATCATCGAGGCGCCCGTATATGAACCGGTCAAAAAAATGATGACCGTGCTCGGCTGCTATTTTCTGAACAAAGAAGAAACGGACGCAGTTTCCAGGCTGGTCATCCAAGCCGGCAAGTGCGCCGTCAACGCCGCCGTCGTCGGGCAATCGGCGAGGCGCATTGCCGAAATGGCCGGCATTGATGTGCCGGAGGACACGAAAATTCTCGTCGCGGAGCTGGACGGCGTAGGCGACGCCTATCCGCTGTCCGCCGAGAAGCTCAGCCCCGTTCTTGCCTGCTACAAAGCGAAAGACGCCAGGCACGGCATCGAAATCGCCTCCGCCATTGTCCGCCACGGCGGAATGGGCCATTCGTCGGTCATCCATTCCACCGACCGGCGGGTCATCGACGCCTTTGCCGCCAAGCTCCAGACGGGGCGCGTCATCGTCAATTCGCCTTCCACTCACGGCGCGATCGGCGACATTTACAATACGAATCTGCCTTCCCTGACGCTGGGCTGCGGCTCGTACGGCCGCAACTCCACGACGAGCAACGTATCGGCGGTCAATCTGCTCAACGTCAAGCGCGTCGCCGACCGGACGGTCAACATGCAATGGTTCAAAATTCCTCCGAAGCTATATTTCGAGAGGGGCGCCACGCAATATTTGTCCAAGATGCCGGGCATCAGCCGCGTGCTTATCGTCACCGACGAAACGATGCAGAAACTCGGCTACGCCGACAAGGTCGAATATTATTTGCGCAAACGCAAACAGCCGGTTCAAATCGAAGTGTTCGCAGATATCGAACCGGATCCTTCCGTCGAAACGGTGCGGCGGGGCACCGCCGTCATGGCGCGCTTTCAGCCCGACTGCATCGTCGCTCTCGGGGGCGGTTCTCCGATGGACGCCGCCAAGGCGATGTGGCTGTTTTACGAATATCCGGACACCGACTTCAAAGCGATCAAGATGAAGTTTCTCGACATTCGCAAACGGGTGTACAAATATCCGCGTTTAGGCACGAAAGCGCAGTTTGTCGCCATACCTACAACGTCGGGCACCGGCTCGGAGGTCACCTCGTTCGCCGTCATTACGGACAAAAACAGCGGCAATACGAAATACCCGCTTGCGGACTACGAATTGACGCCGGACGTCGCCATTATCGATCCGGAATACGTGTACAGCCTGCCGGGCGCGGTCGTCGCCGACACCGGCATGGACGTGCTGACGCACGCGATCGAAGCTTATGTGTCGGTCATGGCCAACGACTATACGGACGGCTTGGCCATCAAGGCGATCCAGCTCGTTTTCGAAAACTTGGAGCAATCGTTTCTGACGGGCGACCCCGCCGCCCGGGAAAAGATGCACAATGCGTCAACGATCGCAGGCATGGCGTTCGCGAACGCTTTTCTCGGCATCAATCACAGCCTGGCGCATAAGCTCGGAGCCGAATTCGGCCTCGCCCACGGGAGAACGAACGCCATCCTGATGCCCCATGTAATCCGGTACAATGCGGGCCGGCCGACGAAGTTCCAGTCGTTTCCGAAATACGAATATTTCAAAGCGGATGTCCGCTACGCCGAAATCGCACGTCTGATCGGATTGCCTGCGGGGTCGACCGCCGACGGCGTGGAAAGCCTGATTCAAGCCGTCCGCAAGCTGAATCGCGCGCTCGGCATTCCGGAAAGCTTCCAGGCCGCCGGCGTTGACGAAAAGCAGTTTCTGGCCTGTGTCGGAACGTTGGCCGACCGCGCCTTCGAAGACCAATGCACGACGGCCAATCCGCGTCTGCCTCTGGTCAAGGAGCTGGAGGAGCTGTACCGCAAAGCTTTTTACGGCAATTTTGACTAACCATCATTCATTTAGAAGGAGGTCTTGGTCATGTCGATTTCCCATCGGCCGGGGGTGCGCCCGCATCCCTGGCAAGGCTTCAAGGAAGGCAAATGGAGCAAGGACATCGATACGCGCGATTTCATTCTGAGCAACTTAACGCCGTACGACGGCGACGAGTCGTTTCTCGCCGAGGCGACGTGCGCGACGCTTCGGCTGTGGGACGTCGTCTGCGAGCTGTCGCGGCGGGAGCGGGAAAACGGCGGCGTGCTGGACGTCGACGTGGCAACGCCGTCTACGATCGTCTCACACGGTCCGGGTTACTTAAACCGGGGGCTCGAACGGATTGTCGGCCTGCAAACCGACGCCCCGTTCAAGCGGGCGATCCAGCCGAACGGCGGCATCCGGATGGTGCAAGACGCATGCGAGGCCTACGGCTTCGAGCTGCCGGACGACATCGTCAAGCTGTTCACCGAGGTGCGCAAGACGCATAATCAGGGCGTCTTCGACGTGTACACGCCGGATATGCGCCTGGCCCGCAAAGCGGGCATCATTACCGGCCTGCCCGACGCCTACGGCCGGGGCCGGATTATCGGCGACTACCGGAGAGTTCCGCTGTACGGCGTCGACCGGCTTATCGCCGCAAAGCGGCGCGATCTTCGCCTGACCGACCAGTGCGGCATGACGGAGGCGGTCATCCGCGAACGCGAGGAGCACGCGGAGCAAATCCGCGCGCTGGAGGAATTGAAGGCGATGGCGCTCTCCTACGGCTTCGATATTTCGCAGCCGGCCGAAACGGCGAAGGAGGCCGTGCAATGGCTTTATTTTGCCTATCTGGGCGCAGTCAAGGAGCAGAACGGCGCGGCCATGAGTCTCGGGCGCGTGTCGACCTTCCTCGACATCTACATCCGCCGCGATTTGCGGGACGGCCTGCTGAACGAGGAGGAGGCGCAGGAGCTGATCGACCATTTCGTCATGAAGCTCCGGATCGTCAAGTTTCTGCGCACGCCGGATTACAACGAGCTGTTCAGCGGCGATCCGACCTGGGTGACGGAGTCGATCGGCGGCATGGCGCTGGACGGACGCCATATGGTGACCCAAACGTCGTTCCGCTTCCTGCACACGCTGTACAATCTCGGCCCGGCGCCGGAGCCGAACTTGACGGTGCTCTGGTCGCAAGGCTTGCCGGAAGCCTTCAAGCGGTACTGCGCCAAGGTTTCGATCGAAACGAGCTCGATCCAGTACGAGAACGACGACTTGATGCGGCCGCATTTCGGCGACGACTACGGCATCGCCTGCTGCGTCTCCGCCATGCGGATCGGCAAGCAGATGCAGTTTTTCGGAGCGCGGGCCAACCTCGCCAAGGCGCTGCTGTACGCCATCAACGGCGGCATCGACGAGAAGCTGGGCGTCCAGGTCGTCTCTCCCGCGGAAGCTCCGATCGGCGCCGAGTCGCTCGATTACGACGAAGTGACGGACCGCTTCGACAAGGTGCTCGATTGGCTCGCCGGCCTGTACATGAACGCGCTCAACGTCATTCACTTCATGCATGACAAATATTGCTACGAGCGGCTGGAGTTCGCCCTGCACGACCGCGAAATCGTACGCACGATGGCTTGCGGCATCGCCGGCTTGTCCGTCGTCGCCGACAGCCTGAGCGCCATTCGTTACGCCAAGGTGTATCCGATCCGCAACGAGGCGGGTATTGCCGTCGACTTCCGGATCGAAGGCGAATACCCGCAATACGGCAACAACGACAAGCGCGTCGACGCCATCGCCTCCGGGCTTGTCGAGGCGTTTATGGACAAACTGCGCAGGCACAAGCCGTATCGCGGCGCCGTGCCGACCCAATCCGTCCTGACGATTACGTCCAACGTCGTCTACGGCAAAAAGACCGGCTCCACGCCTGACGGCCGCAAAGCCGGCGAACCGTTCGCGCCCGGCGCCAACCCGATGCACGGCCGCGACCGCAAAGGCGCGCTCGCTTCGCTCGCCAGCGTCGCCAAGCTGCCGTACGAGCATGCGCTGGACGGCATCTCGAACACGTTCTCGATCGTCGAGAAGGCGCTGGGCCGCGAGCGGGAAGACCGCTTCGCCAACCTGACCGCTCTGCTCGACGGCTACATGGCGCAAGGAGCGCATCATCTGAACGTCAACGTGTTCGACCGGGCCACGCTGCAGGACGCCATGGCGCATCCCGAGCGGTATCCGCAGCTGACCGTCCGGGTATCGGGCTACGCCGTCAACTTTATCAAGCTGACGAAGGAACAGCAGCTGGAAGTCATCAGCCGCACCTTCCACGGGCAGCTATGAGCCGCGAACGCTGCGCGCCGGGCGAAGCAGCGGCAGGAGGCGCCCGGACGGCACACGCCTCCCCGGCCCAAGACCGTTCCGCGACGGGACTCGTCCACTCCTTCGACACGTTCGGGACGGTGGACGGCCCGGGCATCCGATTCGTCCTGTTCATGCAAGGCTGCGCGCTGCGGTGCGGCTACTGCCACAACCCGGACACGTGGGACCGATGCGCCGGCAAGCCGATGACGACGGACGACGTGCTTCAAGAAATCGAGCCCTACCTCGATTATTACCGCTTGTCCGGCGGCGGACTTACGGTGTCGGGCGGCGAACCGACGCTGCAGGCGCCGTTCGTCGCGGCGCTGATGCGGGAGGCGAAGCGGCGCTTCGGACTGCATACGGCGCTCGACACGTCCGGCTTTTGCGAACCGGCCCAAGCCGAAGCGAGCGGACTGCTGGACGCGGCCGATTTGGTGCTGCTCGATATCAAGCATTCGGACAGCAAGCAACACGCCGGGCTGACGACCCAGCCGAACGAGCGCATCTTGCGCTTTGCCTTCCATTTGTCCCGGCGGGGCAGCCCCTTCTGGGTCCGCCATGTGCTCGTCCCGGGCGTCACCGACGGCGAACGGCATTTGCGGGCGCTGGGCGGTTTGATCGGCAAACTGAGCGGCGTACAACAAATAGAGCTGCTCCCTTATCACCGCATGGGCATCTACAAATGGCAGGCGCTCGGCATCCCATACCCGCTCGAGGGGGTTCCCGTTCCATCCGGCAAGGAGATGGAGCGTGCTCGGGCGATTGTGCTGGAGGCCGCGCGCCGCGTCTCCGGCGGCAAGTCCAAAAACGCGGAATAAACGCAAAAAACAGCCGAAGCAATCGGGCGGATTGCTTCGGCTGTTTGTGCTTTCATCGAGCTTGGCGGTCGACCGATCGTCAGCAATCGGTATCCGGCTTGCCCGCCGCTACGGCGGTACGGAACGAAGAGCCGCAGCCGCAGGTGACGGTCGCGTTCGGATTATCCATCGTAAACCCGCCGCCCATGGCGGATTCCTTCCAATCGATGACGAGGCCGTACAAATATTTGGCGCTGTCCTCGTCAACGACGACTTTCAGTCCCGCCATTTCGATCGTTTGATCGCCTTCCTTCATTTCGTCGTCGAAGCCCATGCCGTACGAAAAACCGCTGCAGCCGCCCTCTTTCACGCCGACGCGCAAAAACAGGTTCGGAGCTTCTTCCTGCTCCAGCATTTCTTTTATTTTCTCAGATGCCTGTCCGCTGATCGTTATCATGTTGCATCCCTCCGCTTATTATAAACGACTCCGGCGTCTTCCGCGCCGGGCAGTACCCTTATTCACTTACTTATTAATAGTATACTCCACATTGCTTCTTCGCTCAAGCCCGCTATTTTTTGGTATTGCCCGCACTACGTGTGAGGTTTATAATGGTTACAGCTTTCATCAACGTGAGTGCAAGTTATTTTTTTCACAAAATAGCAAGCCATGCAACTGCCGTTGCACCATCGCATCCAAGGAGGCTTTCTCATGAACATAGCCATTCCCACGCAAGAAAAGCAAATGCAAATTATCGCGGAGAAGGTCCGCGCCGGCGAACGTCTGTCGCTGGAGGACGGGGTTTATCTGTATGAATCGGACGACCTCCTCTCGATCGGACAGCTGGCCAACGAGGTCAATCTCCGCAAAAACGGAAAAAAGGTTTATTTTATCGAAAATATGAGCCTTTATTTTACGAACGTCTGCGAAGCTCACTGCGCGTTTTGCAACTTCCGCAAGGACGAAGGCGATCCCGGCGCCTATACGCTTTCGGGCGATGACATGATCCGGTACGTCGAGCAGCATTTTCATCCCGGCGTCCGTGAATTTCATATCGTAGGCGGCCACAACCCCCATGTGCCGTTCCAATATTACGTCGATTCTCTGAAGGCGCTCAAGGCGCATTATCCGGACGTGACGCTGAAGGCGTACACGGCGGCGGAAATCGACTTTTTCTCGCGCATCAGCGGACTCGGCTACAAGGAAGTGCTGCAGGAGCTGATGAAGGCCGGACTGGAATCGCTGACCGGCGGCGGCGCAGAAATATTGTCGGATCATTACCGCAAAAAAATGCGCGTCGAAAAGGCCGGCGTCGAGCAATATTTGGAAGTCCACCGTACGGCGCATCAGCTCGGGCTGCGCACCCATACGACGATGTTGTACGGCTCGATCGAATCGAAGGCGGACCGGGTGCAGCATTTGATCCACCTGCGAGAGCTTCAGGACGAAACGAACGGATTTCTGGTGTTCATTCCGCTGTCCATGCAGCCGATCAATCCGAAAGCGGGCATCCGCCGTCGCAACTCGGCGTTCGAGGATTTGAAGACGATCGCGATCAGCCGCCTGATGCTGGACAATTTCCAGCATATTAAAGCTTATTTTATCAATATCGGGGTGCAATTGACCCAGGTCGCGCTGACGATGGGCGCCTCCGATGCGCACGGCACGATCGTCAAAGAAAAGATCAGCCATGCCGCCGGCGCGCTGACGCCCGAAGGCATTACGCGCGAAGACCTCATTTGGCTCATTAAGGGCGCGGGCCGTATTCCGGTCGAACGCGATACGTTCTATAATGAAATCAAAATTTATGAATGAGTAAACGGCCTGGAGCAGGCATAAGCTACAACCAACATCATAGTGGAGCTGGATCCGATGAGAAAATTAGTGATATTGGGCGGCGGCTATGGCGGAGTGGCCATCGTCAACGAATTGCTGGAATCGCAGATTCCGCATGACGTGTCCATCGTCCTGGTGGACCGCATGCCCTTTCAAGGGTTAAAAACGGAATATTATGCCCTTGCCGCGGGCACCGCGTCGGATATGGAGCTACGGGTTCAATTCCCTTCCGATCCGAAGGTTCGTCTCGCCTTCGGGGAGATTACGTCCGTCGACATGGAAAACCGGCTGGTCCATTTGCAGGATCAAGATCCGATCTCTTACGATTGGCTCGTCATCGGACTGGGATGCACGGACAAATATCACGGCATCGAAGGCGCGGAAGCTTATTCCACGAGCATCCAGACGTTTTCGGCCGCCCGTAAGACGTATGCCCTGTTGAACGATATTAAGCCTTACGGCCAGGTGACGATTGTCGGCGGCGGATTGAGCGGCGTGGAGGTCGCTTCGGAGCTTCGGGAAAGCCGGCCGGACTTGAACATCCGGATATTGGACCGCGGCCCGAAGGTGCTGTCCGCCTTCCCCGGCAAGCTTCAGGACTTCGTGTCGGACTGGTTTATGGATCACGGCGTCGAGATGCGGGGGCACGTGTCGCTGACGCGGCTGGAGCCGGGACAGCTGTACGACGCCAATTCGTCCAAGCTGATCTACACCGACGTCACGGTATGGACGGCCGGCATTCAGCCCGTCGATCTCGTGCAGCGGATGAACTTGCCGAAGGACTCGCTCGGACGGCTGGTGCTGAACGAATACCACCAGCTGCCCGGCTATAACGACGTCTACGTCGTCGGCGACTGCGCGTCGCTGCCCCTGTCCCCGAGCGGCCAGGCGGCGGGCGCCCAAGGCAAGCAGATTGCCGAGGTGCTGCTCGCGGTGTGGGCCAATCGAACGCCGAGGCTGGGCAAGATCAAGCTGAAAGGCGTGCTGGGCTCCCTCGGCAAAAAAAGCGGCTTCGGCATCATGGGCGGAACCCCGATTCTCGGCCGCGTGCCCCGTCTTGTCAAGAGCGGCGTGCTGTGGCGGTCCAAGCGCCATTTCGGCTAGGCAGCGGAAGCGGCTAAAAAGCGGAAGCGGCCGTCCGCGCGTCTTCGCGCAAGGCGGCCGCTTCGTCACAGATCGTCCAGCAGCTTGTCCAGCGCTTCCCGGTCCGCCTTCTGCGCCTCGATCGCTTCCTTGATCCGGACGCGAAGCTCCTCGACGGAGTCGGCCGCCACGATCTCGCCGTCGACAAGCGCATACGGCTTCAAATAACATTCGCCGCAATTGCCCAGACAGCCGTATTCCATCACTTCCACATCATCGTCCTGCTCCAGCTCTTCCATGATGCGGTCGGTGCCGTGATGCATATTGCTCGCGCAAAATTCGATCATCGGTTTTAACATGCTGCATTCACCTTACTTTTTTATAGTAACTTGGTCGATATCCATTTTCAATTGTCTCGCTTTGTACTATAATAGGGGAGAAAGGAGTTGATTGCAATGAGCGAACAAGTACAGGACACCATGTACGATGAAGTGCTGGATGTATTAGATAAGCTTCGTCCGTTCCTGCAGCGCGACGGAGGAGACGTTGAGCTGGTGGACGTCGAGGACGGAATCGTCAAGCTCCGCCTGATGGGCGCTTGCGGCAGCTGCCCGAGCTCCACGATTACGCTGAAGGCCGGTATCGAGCGCGCGCTGCTGGAAGAGGTCGACGGCGTCGTCGAGGTTGTTCAAGTATTCTAATGCAAGCGGAACATTCCGTTTCGAGCGAAACGTAAAGAGTCTTACCGGTCTTGGGGAAGCGGCTGCTTCCTTCAAGAAACCGATAAGACTCTTTTCTTGTGTGCCGATTACATCAAATCTTTGATGTTTGCCCGAATCGGATCGAATCCGCCCGTCACGTCGATGACGTTCCCGGTCAGGAAGCTCGATTTCTCCTGGCACAGAAACAAAATGACGCGGGCCACGTCCTCGCCGGTGCCCGGCCGGCCGACCGGCGACTCGTCGTCCATTTCACTCATAACCTCATCGATGGATCTTTCCTTGTTCGCCCCGCGAATATCGCCGGGTCCGATCAGGTTAACCGTTATGCCGTGCGGCGCCTCTTCTACGGCCAGCGACTTCGTAAAGCTGACCAGCCCCGTCTTCGCCGCGGCATACACGGCCCGATGCGGCCACGATCTCGCCTCGTTCGCATGGCCGAATCCAAAATGAATTATGCGCCCCCAACGGCGCTCCCTCATGCGCGGAAGCAGCCGATGATCCAGCAGCATGACGCTGAGCAAATTGCCGTTCACGAGGCGGATAATCGTCTCCTCGTCATATTCGCTGAACAAGCGGCGCTTGCGGACGAAAGGTCCTGCGTTATTGACCAAAATGTCGACGCCGCCGGACCAGCTTTCCGCGGCATCCGCCAGCTTGGCCGCCCCTTCCACCGTGGCGATGTCCGCCTGCACCGTAACGGCCTTCACGCCCAGCCGTTCGATCTGCGCCTTGACCTCCAAGGCTTCCCGTTCGCTCTCCATGTAGTTAATGATCAGATTGCAGCCCTGCTCCGCCAGCTGCAGCGCCGTCCGTTTCCCCAGCCCTTTGGCGCTGCCCGTCACCAGCGCCGTTCTGCCTTTCAGCTCCATAGATTACCGCCCCTCCCGGAATTATGCCTTCAGGCTGCGCATCATTTGGCATGCGTATTGAAAGGAAAGCCTCAGCGACTCCACGGTCATATGCAGGCAGGCGGTCAGATCGTCCGCTTGCTGCGCGACGTTCTCCAACCGAATCTCTTCTCCGTACAATCGCTGGCTTTGAATCAAATCGTCGTGCATCTCGGAGTTCATATAATGGATTTCCGTATTGCGCCGCTTGCGCAGCCGGCGCATCGGATCCGCGTAATGCTCCTTGACGGCGTTCAGCCGCCACGTCAGGTCGGGATGCGATTGCCGCTCCCGCATATGGCGCAGCACCGTAAAATATGAAAAGTGAGGTTTCACTTTTTCCGTTTGCAGCTGCAGCAGCTCGTTCAGCAGCGTGCCCAGCTTGTCCAGCAGCGAAAACACCCGGATAAACGCGTTTTTGTCGAAATAAACGTATCGGTCGTAATCCAGCTTCTCCTCGCGGTCCATATCCTCGACCGAGTCGGATTGGATCCGGCTGCGAAATTTGCCGGCGGCATAATGGCTTTGTTCCAGCTCGCGGAGCGAGGAGCAAAGGCCGAGCGTCCATATTCGCAGCTTCAGCAAACGGCCGGCGGAATCTCCGGCTTCCTGGATACGCCCGTCCATATAAGCCGCGAACCGCTCCATCAGGGAGCAAGCCTCCGCCAGCGCGCCGTCCGGCACGCGTTCAGGCTCGTCGAACATGAAATGAAGCATCGATCCACGCCCTCCGCTCTATAGCTTGTATTCGCTCCAGCGGCTGTCCACCAGCTTCACGATATCCTCGCGCGGGAACAGCTCGTCGGGGTACCCCGGCTTCATGCGCGCGTCGATAACGATCGGCAGCTTGTAGCCGAAATGGTGGCGCCTCACCTCGGAACGGGCATAGATATCGTCCGCCGGATTGAAGCGCGTGAACACCGTCCACAAAAACGACGTTTGTCCCGCCGCGATGCCGGCATCGTCCGCCAAAATGACAAGAGGCCATTTCGTGCCGCGTTCGGCCAGCCGTTCCAGCAGCCTTTCCGCAAGCTGCGGCTCGTTCTCGTACGTTGCGCCCGAGACGACCAGACAGCCCTTGCAATAAACCTGCACGTTGCTGATTTCCTCGATTGGGCCTTCGTCGTAGGCGGCGGGCAGCTCGCGAATCGGCGCCCCGACGCCAAGCATGACCGCTTTGCTGCCGTGGTTCAGCTTGCCGCTCGTATAGTCCAGCGTATCGTGCGAGGTTTCGTCGAAGACGAACAGATCGGTCTCCGGCTTGAACCGTTCCAACACCGTTTCCAGCAGCTGGTCGAACTTCGACAATTCGATCGGCTGGTCGGTCAGCATCAGAAACTTCGTCAGCGTCAGCTGGCCTTGGCCCAGTATGCTGAACGCGGTGGACAGCGCCTCCCTCGAATACGATTCCCGCACGATGGCGGCGGCCAGCGCGTGAACGCCGGCTTCGGCGTACGCCCACAGCTCCCTGACGCCCGGCATGACCATCGGAAACGCCGGCGCGAGCAGCCGCTGCAAAAACTCACCCAAATAATAATCCTCCTGCTTGGGCTTGCCGACGATGGTCGCCGGGTAGATGGCGTCCTTCCGGTGCCACATATGATCCACGTTAAATACCGGAAAATCGTGAACGAGCGAATAATAGCCGAAATGATCGCCGAAAGGTCCTTCCGGCCTGCGAATATGCGGCGGCACCTTCCCGCTGATGACGAATTCGGCTTCCGCCGGCATCCGATGACCGCCTTGCGGATCGGATACGACCGGCAGCTTGCCGCCCAGAATGAGCGACGCCATCAGAAGCTCGGGCAGATGCTCCGGAAGCGGCGCGATAGCCGACGCGATGAGCGCCGGCGGCCCGCCGAGAAATACCGATACGGGCAGTGCTTCGCCGCGCTGCTCGGCCTCGTAATAATGGAATCCGCCGCCTTTATGTATTTGCCAGTGCATGCCGGTCGTGCTGTCGTCGAAAATTTGCATCCGGTACATGCCCAAATTATGCTGCTTGCGCGATTTCATGCTTTCCGTATAGACGAGCGGAAGCGTCACGAAAGGTCCGCCGTCCTCCTGCCAGCTCGTAATGGCCGGCAGACCGGCCAGCGGCCGCTCGCGCTTGAGCGCGCCGAGAATCGGCGCGCTGCCCTTGGGAACTTCCTTCATGCCGACCTTCATCATGTCCAGGATGAGGCCTCGCTCGCCCCAAATCGCCTTCGGCGTCGGCGGCATGATCCGGTCGACGGCGCCGACGATTTGCTTCATGATCGCCTCCGGCCGAGGCCCGAACGCGATGTCTACGCGCCGGTCGGTGCCGAACAAATTCGTAACGACCGGAAACGGGCTCCCCTTGACGTTCGTAAACAGCAGCGCCGGTCCTTCCTGCTCGATCACGCGCCGGTGTATTTCGGCCAATTCCAAATACGGATCAACCGGAGCTTCAATTACGGCAAGATCGTTGTCGCGCTTGAGCACTTCCAGATATTCGCGCAAATTCGCAAAGCTCAACCTTCTTCACGTCCTTTCCTAAGCCGCCATGAACGGATCAGAATGTCCAGCAAAATGCCAAACAATCCGACTATAATCAAATTGTGAAGCAAGCTCGTAAAGATAAACCAGTTCTCGTTGCCGATCGTCGCGGTGAGCAAAGCGCCGCTTAAGATTTGGGCGACGACGAGTGCGACGACCCATCCTGCGGGACGAGTCAGACCGGCTTGTCCGCTGACGTTGCGAATATGAACATACATCCATACGATCACGATGCCCAATATTAACGCGCCTAGCCGGTGAATGAATACGGCGCCGGTGGCGCCTTGCATGTCCGGAATCAGTTCTCCGTTGCACAAAGGCCAGCCCATACAGCCTCCGGCCGATTCCGTATGGCGAATAAACGCTCCCAAATAAATGACGACATAGCAGTAAATCGAAACGCCCAGCGCAAACGGCATAACGGAACGCGGAACCGGAAATTCCTTGGGCGCTCCGTTCTTATGGCGGTAAGCCCAGATGACGAGCAGGAGAGTCGCGGCAAACGCGATCAGGGATATGCCGAAATGAATCGCCATAATCGGGGGAGATTGCGGCCACATGACCGCCGCCGCTCCCATCAGCGCCTGCACGACCGTAAACAGCAGCGCCATTCCCGCATACCAGAGAGGCTCCCTGAACCGGTCGGCGTCCCGCTTGTATTTCAAGTATACCGCAATCGCTACGCCAAGCACCAACATTCCTTCCAGCGCGCTGACCACCCTGTGGGAATATTCGATCATTGATTCCAGCGTGTAGGCCGGAATGAATTTGCCATGGCACAGCGGCCAATCGTCGCCGCAGCCGCGGCCCGAGTCGGTGTTCGTAACTAAAGCACCGGCAAGCAGCACGAGAAGCATTCCGATGCACGATGCGTTCGCAAACGCGCGAAAACGGCCGGTTACCATCATGAAATCACCTGTTTTCCGTAAATTATGACAGTTACAATTATAGCGGTAACATAGGGCAAAAGCCATGTTGAAAATGTGACGATTGCGCGTTTCCGGCAAAAGGAAAGTCCGCATGAGCAGGATCGAATCCTGCCATGCGGACTTTCGAATGAAGGGGCCGCCGGGACGACCGTCCCGGCGGCGCGTTGTCAGCCGGCTGCCTCAAGATTGGGCAAGGGCTTCGCTTACTTCGATCGCGCGGTCGACAAACTGCTCGATTTCTTCCCTCGTCTTGCGCAGCTTGCTGACGAACCGGATCAGCTCCTTGCCGCCGCGAAAAGCGATAAAGCTCGGTATGCCCAAAATGTTCAGCTCGGAGCACAAGTCTGGAAGCTCGTCGCGGTCGATCTCGACAAAGCGGACCTGTCCTTCGTATTGCCGCTCCAGATCAGGCATAAAAGGATTGATGAAATGGCAATCCTTGCACCATGTCGTCTTGAAGACGGCGATCGTCAGCGATTCGCCCGATACGGCGGAACGAAACTCCTCTTCCGTCGACAGCTTGTTCATGCGAATTCCTCCCGTTCTATCGCCTGGCCGGCCCCGCCGGCAGCCGGAATCGTTGCGGGCTTACAATACGCGCTCGATGCGCAGCATGCGCCAGCCTTCGTATATCGTTTCCCACTCTATGGAAGCCCCAAGCGCTTCGGCCAGCATGCGGGCCGGAACGTAGGCGCTGCCGTCGATAACGCTGACCGTGGCCGGCCATTGCTGCTCCGCTCCGTTCACGACAAACTTGTCGCTGCCGAGGCGGAATTCGATCGTCGTATCCGTCGCTTTATCGTACAGCGTAACCGTCTTCGTCGGCTTGTCGTATACAATCTCGGCCCCCAGCGCGTCCGCCACGTCGCGGACGGCGACGATGGTAAGACCGTTCGGCAGCACGATGGCCGGATTGCCGCTGTATTGATTGTAGACGGTATACGTTTGCTTCGTAATTTGAAGCTTGTTTCGGAGCAGATCGTACAGGAACGAATCTTCCTCGAAATAGTCCAGCGCCTCGTAGCCTTCCAGCAGCATGAGCTCTTCCACCGCTACCGCGTCGGCCGGAGCGGTTGCCGGTTCCGCCTTTACTTCCCCGTTCACGTTCCATATATCCGAATCGGTGCGGAACGTGAAGCCTTTGAGCCAAGGGAACAACGACACTGCAGCATACTCTTCTTCCACGCCGTCTTCGCTTTCCTGAACGGCGGAGGCTTCCGCCATCTTATAAGTCAACTCGAACGACTGCTTCCGAATGTCGAGCTTGCCGTCGACGTACAAGTCAACCTTGGCGGTCAGCGCTTCGCCCAGCAAGTCGGCAAACATTTCGTCCTGCTGCAAATATTCGATGCCTTCTTTCAAGTCGAGCAGCATCGTTTCCAGAGCGTCGACGGCCTCCTTGGCCATCTCGTCGGGCGTAGGCGCATCCAGCTGATCCGTCTCGAACGGATTCGCTTCGCCGATTGACTCCCATATGTCCGGATTGGAAGCCAATACGTCCATTATGCCCTTTACCATTGCGTTCATGCCATCCTTGTCGGCCAGCAGCGCATCGGCGAATTTGATGAGCCATGCCGCCATATCGGCGCCGTTCATCTCGGCTTGCACATGCATCAGTGACACTTGTTCGCCGTTAATCGCAGCGCTGGCAGGTTTTACCTTCAGCTTGTCCGGATTAGGCATATGAGTAATGGCGTAATCGGCAACTTTATCCGCAATATCGAGTCCCATCGCAGTCAGCGCCTCGTCGTCGCCGAGGCCGGCAGCGCCGGCGGCAACGTCCATGCCGTTCATCCCGAGCCAAGTCTCCCCGGTCATATCGAGAACGAACGGCTGCTTGGCGCCTTCCAGCTCGAGCACCAGCGCGGCGGGAGACAGCTTCATCGAAAATGCCAGCTTCGACTCGCCTCCAAGCAGCAGCTTGCCGTTCATCGACACATGCTCGCGGTCCTGCTGTTTGATGTCCGTCAGTTCGACCTGGATCTTGCGCAAGAGCTCGAACAGCGCCTTCTCCTCTTCATCCAGGAAACCTGCCATCTCTTCATCGTTCAGCATTTCTTCATCTACAAGCAATTCAAACGAGATCGTCTGATTGCCTTCCATCGATTCGACCTTCAGCGTGTTTTTGAGCACCTGATTCAGGTCAAGTCCGCCGACGGCCTGACAACCCGCCGCCACGGCCACGATGACGGCCAAGGCCAGCGCGGCCAGCTTGCTTCTCCATTTCTTCAACACACATCCGCTCCTCGTCTCCTAAACTAGCAATCGTTGCCAAAGCATACGTTTTCATTGTACTAGGGAGACTTTGACTTGTAAATGAACGGAATGTATCAAATTACAATTATTGGACGACATTCGTCCGATATGCCTTCGGCGTTTGGCCTTCCTGCTTTTTGAACACTTTGCTGAAATATTTTTCGTCGTGGAAACCGACCATTTCCGCCACCCGGGCGATCGTCAAGCGGGGATTGACGAGCAGCTCCTTCGCTTTCTGCAGGCGAACGGATACGATATATTCGGAAAAGTTAACGCCAAGCTCCTGCTTGAACTTGCGCGACACGTATTCCCGGCTGACGAAAAACCGTTTGGCGATATCCTGCAGCGACAGCTCCTCCCGATAATGGGCTTGAATATATTCCGCGATATCGCCCATGCGGGCTTTTTCCTTCGACTGCCGCTGCACGATAAGAGACGACGTATGCTCCAGCAGGCGGCGCGACCAATCGCGCCATTGATGGAGCTGGAAATGGGCGGCATGCGGATCCGGCCTGTCGACCTCCGGTAAGGCAAGACTCGATTCCTCCAAGCTCTCCCGCCCTCCCTCTTCCCGGAGCAGCCGCCGGCACGCTCCTTCGGCTTCCGATTGATACGATTCCAGCATCAGCGGCGTCACCGCTCCGCCTTGCACGGCGGCATCCAGCCACATGTCCGAGACGCGAACGATTTGCCCCTCATCTCCGCTGCAAGCGGCGATCCGCCATTGCTCTTGCCAGCCGGAATCTGGAATACTGGACGATACGCTTTCGGCGTATAAATGAACAAAATCGCTCCCGGCGAGCAAATTTCTTCGGGACAACGCCTCCGCGGCTTCCTCCCTCAAGCGGGGAAGCGACGAGGGAAACGGTCCCGCACCGCTGATGCCGATATGCATTTTTCGCTCGAACGTCATAAACAGACCTTCGTTGATCTCGTTCAGCAAATCGGTGAGCCGCTCCGGCTCGCCCCAGTACAGCATGGCGACCTCGCCGGCCGCGCCCCAGCGGCGGAATGCCGCGCCCCGGCCCTGCCGCGTCATAAACTCGCAGCAGACGTTGACAAGCGCAAAGAGCAGCAAATCCTCGTCCCTCCCGAAACGGTCGTACAGCTGCTTGTCGCCCGGGTCCACCTGCAGCAAGGCGAGCCGGACTTCCGGCAAATTCGCCGGGAGAACGCCCTCCTCCTCCAGCTTGCGGACGACCGGGCCGGGATGCGCCGATTCGTCGAGCAGGCTGCCGAGCAGCTTCTCGCCGTACACCGGCTTCATTTCGTTCAGCTGGCGATTGCGCTTGTCCCGTTCCTCGCGTTCCCGTCGCTCCTCCCGCCATTGGGCGGCCGCCTTGGCCACGGCTGCGTTGATCGACTCCGGGTCGATCGGCTTCAGCAAATAATCGACGCCTCCGTGCCTGACGGCCGCCCGGACAAAATCAAAGTCGTTGCGTCCGCTGACGACGATAAATTTCATTTCGCCGGCAAACCGCTGCACGGCTTCCATAACGTCCACTCCGTTGCCCTCGGGCATCATCATATCCATAATGACGATGGCGGGCCTTTGGCGCTCCATCGACTCGATCGCCTCATATCCGCCCGCGGCTTCCGAAATTTCCGTAATGCCGTGCGCCTCCCAATCTACCAGCAGCCGCACCGCCTTGCGCACGCGCGCCTCGTCATCCACGATCAGCGCCATCATCCGCCAATCCCCTCCTCTCCGCCGAGTGTCCGATCCGCATTCGAATCACGACGCCTCCGCCTTCCCCATTGGCAATGTCCAGCTTCGCGTCGTCTCCGTACACCATCACCATTCTCGCCCATACATTATGAAGGCCGATGCCGGCCTCCGCGCCGTCCTGGGCTTGTCTGAGCGCACGATCGGCCCGCTCCTTCGTCCCGGCCGAATCCGCATCGCGTCCGAATCCTTCGGCCTCCGGTCCGGCATGCGCCTCTTCCCATGCCGGCGGCCGCATGCCCGACCGCCGCCGCACCTCTTCCAGCTCCCGCTTCAGCTGATCCAACCGTTCGGCCGGAATCGGCCGGCCGTTATTGGCGACGACAATCTCGATCCGGTTCCCGGCCGCCGCGCGCGCCTTCACCGTCAGCAGCCCGTCCGAAGCCGACTTGTCCATGCCGTGTTTGAAGTAATTTTCAATGACGGGCTGCAGCAGCATTTTCGGCATGACCGCATCCAGCACATCTTCGTCCGCGTCGGCTTCGAACCGGAACCGGTCTTCGTACCGTTCCTTTTGCAGCTCGATATAATCTTTCAAATAAGCCATCTCGTCCCGCAGCTTGATCAGGCCGGAGTCGTTGTCCATGCTGTACCGCATCATCCTCGCCAGCGCCGACAGCAGCGCGTAGATGCGGGGAACGCCGAGCTCCAGCGCCAGCGTGCCGATTATTTGGATCGTATTGTTCAAAAAATGAGGGTTGATCTGGGCCTGCAAGGCGCGGAGCTGATTGCTCTTGTTCGCCAGCTCCAGCCGGTATTCCCGCAAAAACAAATTGTTGATCGTATCCATCATGCTCCGGAACCGCTTGACGACAAAGCCGATCTCGTCTTTGCCTTCCGGCTCGACCGCGACCTGCAAATTGCCCGCCTGCACTGCGCTCATATAGTTCACCAGACGTTTGATCGGCGCCGTCAAGCGAATCGACACGATGACCGTCGCCGCCGAAATGACGATCAGAGAAACGGCCAGCAGCAGCAAATTGATCAGCGCAGCCCGGTTCGCCTCCCTGGCCAGGTACGAGGTCGGAATGCTCTTCACCAGCGTCCAGTCCGCAATGCCGGTGCTGACCGGCATAAAGACGAACAACGAGCCGCCTTGCTCGAAATAGCCGGAAGCCGGCGCTTCGCCGCCATTCCCGCCGCCCTTCACTTGCTCCTCGTACCAAGGCTCCTGCAGCCGCTTGCCGATCAGCTCCTCGTCACCGGCATAGACAGTGATGCCGTCCCCGTCGATTACGTACAGCCGCTCTTCCTGCCGATCGTACAGCTGCTCGGCGACGTCCGCCAGCTGCGTCAGCTTGACGTCGATCGACAAATAACCGATCGTTTCCTCAAGCGGCACCCTCTCGATTCGGCGATGCAGCGTAAATACCCGTTCCGTCCGCTGCTGCGGCTGCAGCGAGGCGAAGCCGTACGTGTGGCTCATATGGGAAGGCTGCACGTATACGTTCGCGCCTCCGTCCGGACCGAATCGGGCGGCGTCGACGAACGGCCCGACGTTCTCGGCCCGTCTGGCGCCCGCCGCTTCCGTCACGATCATCGCCCGATCTCCCAAGCCGGCGTGCAAGTAAACTTGATGCACGTCCGCCACGGCCGACTGGATATAGGAGAGCGAAGCGAAGGCGCGGGCATCGGTCTGGAAGTCGGCCAGCCCGGCCTGCAGCTGCCGGTTCAGCTCGGAGTCCGAATAAACGTTGAGCGATGCCCGGTTCAGCTCCTCCAGCAGCCCGGCGATGTTGCGCTGCCCCTGGAACAGCAAATTATCCGTATCCTCCAGCGTTCGGTTCTTGATCGATTGCACCGAATAGGAATACGAAACGACCATCGTCGCCGCGATCGGAACGGCGGTGGCGATGAGCAGAAACACGATAAGCTTTGTCCGTATGCTGTTCCATCTCATGTTCCGTCATCCGCCTCTTTCGCGTTCGCGATCAATATTTTGCACCTTGTCGGTCACATGCGTCGGTGTTGCGGGGGATGTCCCGCTTTCATAATTATTTATACAATAGTTTCGCGGTGAAAAGAAAGGGGCGCTTTCTGCCATGCAAGACAAGAAACTGACCGGATGGCTTCAACAGCTTATATTCGTCGGGCCGGTCACCGTCTTTTTTCTGCTTATTATGATTATCCCGTTTCTGCTCGGCATGTATTATTCGTTCACCGACTGGAACGGCGTTGCCGGAACAGTCCATTGGGTCGGCTTCGACAATTTCAAGCAAATTTTCACCAACGATCCGGACTTCTGGAACGCCTTCTGGTTTACGCTGCGCTTTACGCTTGTCGGCGTCGTGCTGACTAACGCGGTCGGCTTCTTTCTCGCTTACCTGCTGACCAAAAAAATGAAGACGCGCAACGTGCTCCGGACGATTTTCTTTATGCCCAACGTCATCGGCGGCCTGCTGCTCGGCTTTATCTGGCAGTTTATATTCATTAAAGGTTTCGCGACCGTGGGCGATCTGACCGGGTGGAGCTTCTTCAATCTCCCTTGGCTGGGCGACGAAACGACGGGCTTCTGGGGCATCGTCATGGTATTCGTCTGGCAGACGGCGGGTTATTTGATGGTCGTCTACATCGCCTCGCTGGCGAACGTTTCCAAGGAAGTGCTGGAAGCGGCCCAGATCGACGGAGCCTCCCACGGCCAAATTTTGCGCAGCATTATTGTGCCGCTCATTATGCCGGCCGTCACGGTATGCCTGTTCCTCGCCATTTCGTGGGCGTTCAAGATGTTTGACCTGAACCTGTCGCTGACCAAAGGCGGCCCTTACAAATCGACCGAATCGGTGGCGCTCAACATTTACGCCGAAGCGTTCCAGAACAACCGTTACGGGCTCGGAACGGCCAAGTCGCTTCTCTTCTTCGTAATGGTGGCGGTCATTACGCTGATTCAGGTTCGGGTGACGAAAAGCAAGGAGGTCGAAGCCTGATGGATGCGAAAAAATACGGCGGCAAGCTGCTGTCCGCAGAACTGCTGATGATCGTGGTTGCGCTGATCTTTCTGGCGCCGTTCTACTTCCTGCTCGTCAACTCGGTCAAGCCGTTCGGGGACATTATGACCAACTCGGCCAGCTGGCCGGAAGTATTCAAGTGGGACAACTATACCCGGGCTTGGGAGCTGACGAAATTTCCGCAAGCTTTTCTCAACTCGTTGATCATTACGGCCGTTACGGTCGTCCTGACCTCGCTGATCAGCGCCATGGGCGCTTATCGGATGGTGCGGGCCAATACGAGATATAACCGTTTCCTGTTTATGCTGTTTGTCGCTTCGATGGTCATCCCGTTCCAGTCGATCATGATCCCGCTGCTGCAAGTGGTCAATACGCTCGGCGTCAACAACAGCATGTACGGCCTGATCATTTGTTATCTCGGCCTCGGCGCTCCGCTGTCGCTGTTTCTGTTCCACGGCTTCGTCAAATCGATTCCGCTGGAAATCGAGGAAGCAGCCCGGGTCGACGGCTGCCATCCGGTCATGGTCTTTTTCCGGATCGTGCTGCCGCTGCTCAAGCCGATGATGATGACGGTGATCATTTTGAACACACTGTGGGTGTGGAACGATTATTTGCTTCCGTCGCTCATTTTGCAAAAACCCGAGATGCGGACGATTCCGCTGGCCACTTTCGCTTTTTTTGGGCAATATACGAAGCAGTGGGACCTCGCTTTGCCGGCGCTCGTTCTCGGCATCGCGCCGATCGTCGCGTTTTTCCTGCTGCTGCAGCGCTACATCGTCGAGGGAGTCGCGGCAGGCTCGGTCAAAGGCTGACAAGCCGACCGGGCAGCCGATTCCATATATATCATTCCATTTATCTTTAAGGGGGAACTACAGCATGAAAAAGTCAACGATGACGCTGATGAGCCTTGTTCTGGTCATGAGCATCGTGCTTGCCGCCTGCGGAGGCAACGGCGGCAGCGGTTCCGGCAACTCCGGATCCGGCAAAGGCGAAGAAGTCAAGACGGTTAAGATTTTTCAATTCAAAACGGAAATCGTCGAAGGGCTCAACGAGCTCGCGGTCGAGTTCAACAAGGAATATCCGAACATCAAGCTCGATATTCAGACGGTAGGCGGCGGCGCAGACTACGGCGCGGCTCTGAAGACGAAGTTCGCTTCCGGCGAAGCTCCCGACATCTTCTCGAACGGCGGATACGCCGAGATGGAGATGTGGTTCGACAAGCTGGAAGAGCTGACCGATCAGCCTTGGGTCAAGGATCTCGTGCCGCTTGCGGCGGAACCGATGACGAAGGATGGCAAAGTGTACGGCATGCCGATGAACTTGGAAGGTTTCGGCTACATTTACAATAAGGATCTGTTCGAGCAGGCGGGCATTACGGAACGCCCCAGAACGTTCTCCGAGCTGGAGGCGGCCGCCAAAAAGCTGCAGGAAGCCGGCATTACGCCGTTCTCCAACGGCTATCAGGAATGGTGGCTGATGGGCAACCAAGGCATTAACCCTGCTTTCGCCCAGCAGCCGGACGTCAATGCGTTTATCGCCGGCCTGAACGACGGCACCGCCACGATCGTCGGCAACGAACGGTTTGCCGAATGGGCGAAGCTGATGAAGCTGACCGTCGACTACGGCAACAAAAATCCGCTGACGACGGACTACAACACGCAGGTCGCCATGTTCGCAAACGGCGAAGCGGCGATGATGCAGCAAGGCAATTGGTCGCAAGTGCAGATCGACGGCATCAATCCCGACCTGAACCTGGGCGTGCTTCCGATGGCGATCGGCGAAGACGCCGAAGCGAACGACAAGCTGAACGTCGGCGTTCCGGCCAACCTGGTCATCAACAAGGAATCTCCGGTGAAGGAAGAAGCGAAGATTTTCTTGAACTGGCTCGTCACTTCGGATATCGGCAAACAATATATCGTGAAGAAATTCAAGTTTATCCCGGCTCTGACGACGATTCAGGCTACCCCTGAAGAGATGGGCGACATCGGTACGGAAATTTACAACTACGTGCAGGAAGGCAAAGTGCTCAGCCTGCAGTCGTCGAAATACCCGGACGGCGTCACGCAAGAATTCGCCAGCGTCATTCAGCAGTACATCGCAGGCAGACTGGACGTCGAAGGCTGGCAAAAAGGAATGCAAGCCGCTTGGGACAAGCTGAAGCAGCAATAACGCTTCATCCCGGCGCACACGGAAAGAGGGCCGGAACTCGACAGGCAACTGTCGGAGTTCGGCCTTCTTTTTGCGCTCTCCGTCCGAGCTCGGTCCTCTTGTTGCTCACGCTGTCCGAGCTCAGTCCTCTGTTGCGCTCGCCTGGGTGTGGGACGGTGCTTACGAACAGTCAACCGTCGGAGCGTTGTAAGCAACAAAATCGCACTGCAGTAACGCAGACAGTCCAGGCGCAGCGCCTGTAAGCAACATAAATCGTTCAAATCAGCCCAGCAGAAAGCCCAAACTGCGGTTGTGAACGAATAATCTTTCAACCCTTTGGCAATCAAGCAAAATCAATAGTTACTCTCACATACAGCCAGTAATCGGCAAATCGAGTTACTCTCGCACAAACGGCCAGCAATCGGCAAATCTGAGTTACTCTCGCCAAACGGTCAGCCGTCGGCAATCAATCTGTCGAGTTACTTCCTGCAGCGGCAGTCTTCCAGCATATCATGTTGCTTTGGCGAGCCACCAGCGGTCAGCAGGCCGAGTTGCTTTGGCAGACCGACGAAAAGGGCAAGGGGCCGATCGCAAGATCTTCTCTGCCTGTAGATCTTACGACCGGCCCTTGCCCTTGCCATTCCATGCTGCTCGCCCTCTTACCGGGTCGCGGCGTTCAGCCGAAATACGCGCATCAGCTTGTTGATCGGCTTGCGCAGCGCCGCCGGGAACGATTGCACGTCTTCCGGCGTTATGACGCGGAACAGGAACAGCAGCGCCGCATACAGCCCGCCTACGACAACGGCCGCCGCCGCCGCCGCAAACAAATACGACAGCTTATCCGGCCAGCCTTCGGTCAGCCGCAGCACGCCGATTTCCGCTCCCCAGCCGGCCAGCGCCGCAATGGCGACAGCGGCGGCATACGGGAGCCACCGCTTGCCGAGCACGACCAGCCGTGCTTCCTTGTTGATCCGGTGAAGATTAAGCAGCGTGACAAGCAGGAAGCAAACCGTGGAGCCTACGATCAGACCGTAAACCCCCATGACCGGCGCCAACGCGACGCTGACGGCTACCTTCAGAAGCAATCCGAGCATCGTATGGCTCATCGACACTCTCTGCTTGCCCATTCCGTACAAGATCGAATTGGACGTCATCATCGTAATTTGCAAGATCGTGCCTGCGCTCAGCGCCGCCACCGCAATGCTTCCGCTTGGACTGGCAAACAGGAGGCCCGTTACCGAATAAGCCGCTACGGAAAGCAGCAGCGCCAGCGGCACGCCCGTAAAACAAACGATCCGCATGACGAGCGACGCCTGCTTCTGCACCTCGCCGATGTTTCTAAGCGAATACGCGGAGGCGATAATCGGAATGATGGACGTTCCGAGCGCGATCGCGAGAATCGGCGGAATGCCGGACAACGTCTGCGCCTTCGTCCCGAAATCGGCCAGAGCCAGCTTTTGTTCCTCGAAGCTTAAATAGAACGATTCCGTTAATCGGTTGAAAAAGAAGGAATCAAAGGTATATATGACATTAATAACGGACGATGTGACCAACGCGGGCAAGGACATCGCAAATATTTCTTTGTAGATCGTTCTGAATTTGAGGCTGGAGCCTTCCGTGCTATTCGCCCGATAAGTGCCGGGACCCAGCGCGGCCGAGGCTTCGGCGCTCATCGGCCGGTGCGTCCGGCGGCCGGACTGCGCATCCTGCCGCTTCAGCTTGCGCGCGAACCGAAGCATAACCGTAAATGCCGCGATGCTTCCGAACACGCTGCCGAACGTAACGGCGGCCGCTCCCCATTGATCCCCCCAGCCCAAGCCAAGTACGAGCAAACCGAGGCCGATTCCGAGCAGCACGCGCACGAATTGCTCGATAATTTGCGAGGTTCCGCCGGCGGCCATCATTTGCCTGCCTTGAAAGTAACCGCGCATCATTGCGATGACCGGGAAGAGTAGAAGAGCGGGGGCGATAGCCCGTATCGCCAGTTCGGCGCCGGGCACCTTGGCGATATGAGTCGCCAATACCGGGGCCATTGCGAACAGCAGCGAAGCGAGCAGCAAGCCCGCCACGGCTCCGAAGGCAAGCGCCGCATGGAAAATTCGCCTCGCTTCTTCAACTTTCCCCAGCGCATGCCGTTCCGAAATCATCTTCGAGATGGCGCTCGGAAACCCCGCGGTGGCAAATACAAGAAGAAGCAAATAAATATTGTTGGCCATCGTGAATGCGGCCAAGCCTTCCTCGCTGAGCATATAATCGAGCGGAACGCGCTGAAACAGCCCCAGCATTCGGGCTACCAGCGCCGCGGCCGCCAGAATAAGCGTCCCTTTGATCAAGGAGTCCTTTTTGACCATAGTTCCAAGTTCACTGTCCTTATGATTGGCATAAAAGCTTAGAGCCGCCGGGTCGCGGCGGCATGATGGCGGATCAGAAGATCAGCCACAAAATAAACAGCACGATCATCAGCAGCTGCAGCAGCACCTTGACGACGACGCTCGTAAACAATCCGACGAGGGACCCCCATCCGACCTTTAAAGAGCGTTCGAACGAAACGCCGGTCAGCAGCTCGCCGATGACGGCTCCCGCGAACGGGCCGACGATAAGGCCGAACCCCGGAATGACGAACGGACCGATAATGATGCCGATCGTGCTGCCCCAAATGGACGCCTTGCTCCCGCCGAACCTCTTGACCCCCCATGCGCTGACGGCATAATCGGCTACGAACAGCACGACGACGATCAGCGTCTGGATGATCCAGAACCACACATTGAAATCTCCGAAGGAAAAAAACCAGCCGTACACAAAAAATGCGGCGTATATCGCCAGCGCACCCGGCAAAATCGGGTAGATCGTCCCCGCCATGCCTACGACAAACAACGCGACGATCAAAATCCAGCCCAAAATATCTAACATAATTCTGCTTCCTGCTCCCCTCGCCCAAGATCAAGCCTATCCCATTGTACGGAGCCGCAAGCGGCCGGTTCCGTCTGCATGCCTGAATATTCGGGGTAATTTTCCCGGTTACAGGACGTACCGCTTGATCAACTCGGCGACGCCGTGCTCGTCGTTCGTCAGCGTGACGACATCGGCCGCTTCCTTGACCGCTTCCTGCGCATTGCCCATCGCTACGCCCAGTCCGACCTCGCGGATCGCGGCGATGTCGTTCAGGCTGTCTCCGGCCGCCACGACCTCGTGCATGCCGATGCCAAGCAGCCCGCACAGCTCCCGAATGGCGCTCGCTTTCGAGACGCCCTTCGGATTCAATTCGATATTATGCGGCGACGAATTGCTGATTTCGAACGCGTCCCAGCGCCGCACTTCGGCGAGCAGCTGTTCCCGGGCAATATCGTCTTCCGTATAATAACCGAATTTGAGCCATTGACGGGAATCGTAGCTTTCCGAAGGATCAAACCATTTTTCCTTGTTGTAGATCCCTTCCGTCGAATAGCACCAGTACCACACTTCCGGAAACTCCAGGGCAAGCTTATGGAGCATTTCGATATGGCGCGCGCTCATCGTCGTTCGGCGATGAAGCTCGTGCGGCCGGCGCCACAGCTCTCCCCCGTTCACCGTAATCATCGGCGTCTCCAGCTTGAGCTGCTCGGCGTAAGGCAGCGCGCTCTCGAATCCTCTGCCTGTCGAAAAGCTGACCGTAATGCCCGCGTCCAGCGCTTTGCCGATCCACTCCGCATTCTCGCGGCTAATTTCGCTTTGTTCGTTCAGCAGCGTGCCGTCCATATCCAGTGCGATCAATTTGTATTTTGCCATGCTGCGCATCTCCCTCTCCGTCCAAACGTACAGCTTATTTTAACATATTACGGACGGAAACCAAACGCTGTTTGTTGTTCCGCCGCCGCATAAGCGCCAATACGACAAATACCCCGGCATCGCAAAACGATGCCGGGGCTGCCGAAGCTCGATTCGAAATCGCGGGCACGCCAATGGACTCTACAAGGCTGCGGCCGCGCCAATGGGCGTTGCGGCGCCGCGGAAAGGTCAATGCGCGCTGTGCGAGGCACTCCGTGCGCTACGGCGACGCGTTCGCTGGTATCTTCGCGCTATGGCGACGCGTACGCCGGTCCCTTCGCGCTATGACTCCGCGTACGCCGGTCCCTTTGCGCTATGACTCCGCGTTCGCCGGTCCCTTCGCTACGGCGACGCGGGCGCGCGATGGTCCGCCGCCAGCTTCCGCTGGCGGAGCTTGCGCGCAATGACGCCGTGCAGCGGAGAAAACAGCAGCGCCGCGACGAACAGCAGGCCGGAAGCCGTCACGATGCAGCCCGCAATGGATGCGTCGAGCACGACGGCGGCTCCGTAGCCAAGCAGCGATGCGGCAATGCCGGACGCTACGCTCAGACCGATCATGACGCCAAGCCGGTCCGTCAGCAAATACGCGGTCGATGCCGGAATAATAAGCATGCCGACCACAAGTATCGCGCCGACGCTTTCGAAGGAGCTGACCGTCGCCATCGAGACGAGCCCCATCAGCAAATAGTGGAACAGCGCCGTCGGAATGCCGATGGCGGCGGCAAGCGCCGGATCGAACGCGCACAGCTTGAATTGCTTGTAGAACAAGCCGATGACCGCAGCGATAACCGCAGCCGTCACGCCGAGCAGCCATACCGCTTTAGGTCCCATGTCGATCCCGTTCCATTCCCATACGTTCCAATGGACGAAGGCGATTTCGCCGTACAAAATCGCGTCCTGGTCCAGGTGCACCTGGCGGGCGAACAAACTGACGAGAATGACGCCGACGGCAAACAGCGACGTAAAGACGACGCCGATGGAGGCGTCGGCCTGCACGCCGGTTTGCTGCAGCAGGCCGATCAGAAACGTCGCGATCAGCCCGAAAACAAGCGCCGCAAACATCATGAGCAGCGAATCCCGGGAACCGCTGAGCAAAAAAGCGATGACGATGCCCGGCATGACGGAATGGCTGATCGCATCGCCGATCATCGCCATTTTGCGCAGCACCAGAAATACGCCGACAATGCCGCAGCATACCGATACGAGTGAAGCCGTCAGCAAAATCCAGAAATCGCTCATAAAGCTGCCTCCCCCTTCACGCGTTCGGCTTCCCGAACCTCGCCTTCAAGCCGGAGGCGGCGTTTCGCCCGCAGGCGGACGAGCCGCTTGGCGATCAAGCCCCGCTGCGGTCCGAGCAGCAGCGAGACGCCGAACAGCGCCGCGGCGGCCAGCACGGTGACCGGCCCCGTCGGCAAGTTGGACACGGACGAGCTGACCCAGGTTCCAAGTCCTCCGCTCAACGCGCCGAACGCCCCGGACAGCGCCACCATGACGCCTAACCGGTTCGTCCAGTATCGGGCGGAGACGGCCGGCGTAATAAGAAGAGCCGCGATCAGCACGACGCCGACCGCCTGCACGCCGGCCACGACGGCTACGACGACCAGCAGCATCAGCAGCTGCTCCAGCAGCGCCGTCGGATAGCCGAGCCCTTTCGCAAACCCCGGGTCGAACGAAATGAGCTTGAACTGCTTGAACAGCAAAATGCATACGGCGACAAGCACGAGACAGACGGCCGACATGGCCGTGACGTCGGAGCCGACCATCGCGGCCGCTTGCCCGAACAAAAACTTGTCGAGGCCGGACTGATTCCCGTAATTGCCGTGCTGAATAAACGTCAGCAGCACGATGCCCAGGCCGAAAAAAGACGACAGCACGATGCCGAGCGCGGCATCCTGCTTCAGTCTCGAATGGCGGGTAATATACCCGATGCCGAACGTCGCGATCAGCCCGGACACGGCCGCGCCGGCGAGAAACACGCCGATGGACTTGACGCCCGTCAGCATAAACGCGATGCAGATGCCGGGCAGCGCCGCATGCGCCAGCGTATCGCCCGCCAGGCTCTGCTTTCTTAAATACGAGAAGCTGCCGATCACGCCGCAGCTAAGCCCGAGCAGCAAGCAGCCTGTAAAAATCCACCGCATGTTCGGATCGGCCAGCATGGCAACGAAGTTAGTCAACGCTCATCGCCTCCTCCGCCGCCGGCGGCCTTCCTTGATCCAAATAAGCGAGCCTGCCCCCGTACGTCCGCTGAAGCAGCTCCCGCGTAAACGTCCTGGACGTCGGTCCGTAAGCCTGAAGCTCCACGTTCAGAAGGAGCACGGAGTCGAAATATTGCTCGACCGTGGCCAGGTCGTGATGTACGACGATTACCGTTTTCCCCTCCCTCTTGAGCTCCTGCAGCAGCGCGACGATCGCTTTCTCGGTGGCGGCGTCCACGCCCGCAAACGGCTCATCCATAAAGTACAGCTTCGCATCCTGCGCCAGCGCCCTTGCCAAAAATACCCGCTGCTGCTGCCCGCCCGACAGCTGGCTGATCTGCCGGCCGGCAAAGTCGGCCATGCCGACCTTGCCCAAGCATTCCATGGCGAGCGTCTTTTCCTTCGCTCCCGGACGGCCGAACCAGCCGAGCCGTCCGTACGTGCCCATCAGAACGACGTCGAGCGCATTGGTCGGAAAATCCCAGTCAACCGATTCCCGCTGCGGCACATAGCCGATCAGCCGGCGCTGCCGTCCGACCGGCTTGCCGTACACGAGCACTTCCCCTCCGATGCTCGGAATCAGGCCGAGCGCCGCTTTCATCAGCGTCGATTTCCCGGCGCCGTTCGGACCGATGACGCCGATCAACTCGCCTTCTTTCGCTTCGAAGGTGACATTGCGCAGAACAGGCTTCTTTTGATAGGCCGCGCTCAATCCGAATACGGACAAGGGAGAAACGCCGGCTTCCGCCGGCCGACTTCCATCGCTTCTTGCGATACCCATGCCGTTCACCCGCTTTCTTTCATTGATCTCATCCGCTATTTCAACGACTTCACGATCGTATCGACGTTATGGCGGACCATGCCGATGTACGTGCCCTCCGGCGTTCCTTCGTCGCCCATCGCATCGGAGAAAAGCTCGCCGCCGATCGCAACCTCATGGCCCAGCTCGCGGGCCCCCTCGATCACCGATTCGATCGATTTGGTCGAGACGCTCGATTCGACGAACACGGCCTTGATGCCGTTCTCCACCAGAAAATCGCGAAGCTCCGCCACATCCTTCGAGCCGTATTCCGACATCGTGTTCATGCCCTGCAGCCCCATCACTTCCATTCCGTAGGCGCTGCCGAAGTAACCGAACGCATCGTGTGCCGTTACGAGCACCCGGCTTTGCTCCGGAATGAGCGCAATCTGCTCCCTTGCGTAAGCGTCCAGCGCCTCAAGCTCCTTCAAATAAGCGTCGGCATTGCCCCGATACGCATCCGCGTTCGCCCCGTCCTTCTCGATCAGCGTATCCCGCACGACCTCCACCGCCGACATCCACAGCTTCACGTCAAACCAGATATGCGGGTCGTGAACCGCTTCACCTTCCGCTTCCGGATCGGCGTGCAGCAGCGATTCGTCGATCGCTTTGGATACGGCGACGACAGGCTTTTTGCCCTCGAGCTTTTCGAATATTTCGCCCATCTTCCCCTCAAGATGAAGCCCGTTATAAAAAACGACATCCGCCTCATCCAGTTTCTTGACGTCGCCTTGAGACGCTTTGTACAAATGCGGGTCGATGCCCGGCCCCATCAACGCTTCGGCCGCGACGTGCACACCGCCGACCTCCTTCACGATATCCGCAATCATGCCGGTCGTCGCCGTCACTTTCAGCTTGCCGCCTTCCCCTTCCTCTGCTTTCCCCCCGGCGCAGCCGCTCATAACTGCGGCGGCCGCCGTCAAAAATACAAGAGTCATAATCAGTCTTTTTACTGCGGAATTCGTTTTTCTTCTCCAGTTTCTCATGGCCGTTCCTCCCATTGCCTGTACGTTTTTATTAAACTTGCCCTGACGAACTTTATTTAGTCTTGCGCCTCTTTTTTAATAATACACAAAAAAGTTTCTCTAATGCAACATTTATTTTTGGTAGAGTCGCAAAAAAGTTTCATCAATGCAACATTTATTTTAGGCTGATTCGTTGAGGGCTGTACGCCCGGCAATTCGGAAAACAAACAGGCCGAGCCCGGAAGCGCATGGCGCTCCGGCTCGGCCTGTTTGGATATGTCCTAAATTTGCGATTGTCAACCCGCATAGCTTGCGTCAAACGGGGCCGGTCAATGCGATTACCGAGACTGCTCCGTTTGCTCCGTCTGCCCGGCCGAATCGGCCGTCAATTCCCCCGTCGTTCCGGCATTTTGCTGCTGGAGCGATTTGTTCGGCACGCCGGTCAGCCCGATTTCCGCATCGTACGCATCGAAGATTTGCCTTGCGATCGGAGCGGCGCCGTATCCGCCGAACCCGCCGTTCGGCACGACGACGGCGACGGCCAGCTTCGGCTTCTCCGCCGGAGCGTAGGCAATAAAGACGGCGTTCTCGACGCGGCCTCCGGCTACGTCCTGCTCGGAGGTTCCCGTCTTTCTCCGGAAGCTGTGCTGAAAGCCTTCAAAGCCCTGTACGCCAACCTTGGACATGCCTTCCTCGATCTCTTTCCAATATTCTTCCCGGATGTCGACCGAATTGAGTATGACGGGCTCGAAGCTTTGGATGACGTTGCCGTCGGCGTCCCGCACTTCGTTGACGAACTGCGGCTTCATCCGATGGCCGCGATTGGCCAGCATCGCCGCGTATTGGGCCAGCTGCAGCGTCGTATAGCGGCCCTGCTGGCCGAACGAGGCGAATATGAGAGCGGACTGCGCGCTGCCCGTCTCCGCTTCCCGGAAATATTCGATAACGCCCTTCGATTCGTAAGGGAGTCCGCTTTCGGTCGATACGCCGAGTCCGAATTGCTGCATATATTCGTCCCAGATCTCGACGCCCTTGTTGCCGTCGCGCATATAAAGCGCATTGCCGATCATCGCCGACATAAACGGGTTCGACGAGTGGGCGATGGCCGCCGCACCGTCGATCGGTCCAAACGACTTGAATTGCGAGTTTCGAATTCTTCTTTCGTAACCAGCCTTACCGAACGTGAAGACGCCGGTATCGTTGTACCGCTGGGTTGTCGTAAACAGCCCTTCGTTCAAGCCGACGAGCACCGACAAAGGCTTCAAAGTCGAGCCCGGCGGCAAGATCGAGTTCGCATGCCGGTCCCGCTCTTCCTTCGTCTCGTACGGGCCGTAAACGGTGCGGATCGTCCCGTTCGACAATACGTTGCTGAAGTTCTCGTAATCTTCGAGACTGATGCTGCCACCCGCCCATATGTTTGGATTGTAATCGGGCATGCTGGCCATGGCCACGACCTTGCCCGTGTCGACCTCCATAGCGACCGCAAAGCCCGTAAACGCATGCTCGGCACGTTCATAGCGCGTATTCGGCGAGTTTCGGATTTTCTCCAGATGCGTCATGATCGCTTCTTCCGTCTTCAGCTGAACGTTTTTGTCGATGGTCAAATACAAATCGGCGCCCTTCTCCGGATTCGTAATTTGCATCGGTCCGATAATTTGTTCCTTATTGTTGATCGGATACGTTTTGAAGCCGTTTTTGCCGCGCAGCAGATCCTGATACATAAATTCAAGGCCGTCCATGCCGACCTCTTCTTCTTCCAAATATTTAAGCGTCTTGTCGGTCTCGTCAAGCTTGGCTTTGTAAAATTCGACGTCCAATCTGACGCCTTTGTATTTTTTCAAATAACCGACCAATTGAACGGCAATCGTGTTCTGATCGTAATTGCGCACGCTCTCTTCCATGATGTCAATGCCGGTAAACGCATTTTTATTTTCCATAAAAAAGGCCAGTTCTTCGTTTGTCAACCCCGATTTGATGCGTCGAGGCGTCGAAATGATGTTGCGTTTGAACTCCAGGTCCATCTGTCTGATGATGTCGTCGATCGACATCTCGTTGTCCGGGTCGCCGTACTGGTCGAACACTTCCTTCAGCCGAACCGCCATTCTTTTCGCTTCCTCGATCGCCTGCGCCTCGTTGCCGGGCTGAAGGCTGTAGTATAACGACTGGGTAGACGTCGAATAAGCGATCGGATAACCGTTCGCGTCGTAAATATTGCCGCGGATTGGAGGAATATAGTCGAAGCGGGTCCGCTTCTCCAGCCCGGCCGCGCTCAAATTCGGACCTTCGACGAACTGAAGGACGGCCAGCCGTACAATAAGCAAACTGAATAAACCGAACACAACAAAGAAAAACAAGTTCAACCGGAACATAAAATTGCGCCGGTTGTCCAGTTCCCGCTTTTGCGGATCGTCTTGCATGCCAATCACTCCCCATGAAGCGCAGGCCTGCCGGCGGCCTGCATCCTACCCGTTTTGTTTCGCTTGATCGATAAAGCTTTGCACCGCGCCGTCGACTTCCAGCTTAAAGAACGGCGTTCCCCGCAAGGAAACGAGCACCTCGCCGGAACCCGCTTCGCCTTTCATTTCGATATTGTCGGTCTTGATCGTAAACTTGCCGTCGCCCGAGGACTCGAACTTCGCTTCCGAAGCCTCGCCGATCATGGCGTTAACCGCTTCCTGCTTGACGCTGTCGGCCACCTTCGTTCCCAGCTCCTTCAATCCGTCCAGCCCGGTATCCATCACCTTGGAGCCGACTTCCTTGACGTCGTCCAGCGTGTAGCCGCTGTACAGAACGAGGCCGATCACGATTACCGCCACAAACGCCCATTTGACGACCGTCCTGACGATCCTTATGACGACGATCAGCACGAGCAGCGCGATAGCCAGCACGAGCCAATTTTCTTTCAGAAACGTCGTCCACGTCTCCGTGTCGTATGACGAGAAATTCAAAAAATCCAAAGTCATCCCCTCCATTATATCTCCTGCTAAAGTCTATTACAAAATATTATAGCCTAGAGAAATATGCCAGTAAACGTTGCCGCTTCCAAACGGCCGTTCAGACATATCTTGTCCCGGCGAGGCGTACAAGTAACTATGTAGATTTTCGGCTGGCCGATGAAGGAGGTTCCTCCCCGTGAAAACCGCTCTGTGGCTTTATCTGTTTCTGTTTGTCGCCTTTTTCGATCTGCACGCGCAATACCCGATCCTGACTCCGTTCGCCATATCGATCGGAGCCGCACCGTCTTTTATCGGCCTCATGATGGGGATGTACTCCATCACGCACCTGCCGGGCAACGTGCTGGCGGGCTTCGGCGTCGACCGGTACGGCAGCCGGCTTTTTATCGTGTTCAGCCTGTTCGCCGCGGGCGTCATTTTGCTGTTCCAAGCCCACGTCGACAATCCGTGGCAGCTTCTCGCCCTCCGTTCCATCAGCGGCTTCGTGCTCGCTTTCCTGTCCCCGGCCTGTCTGGCCCTGCTGGCCAAGCTGACCAACGATCTGACGGAGCAGGGCAAGCTGATGGCCGGCAACGGCCTCGTCCATACGCTTGCCTCCATCGTCTCTCCGGCCGCCGGCGCCTATCTGGTGGCAAAGATCGGCTTCGGCACCGCCTTCACGCTTCTGGGCTGGATTTTGATCGCGACGGCGGTCTGCGCGCTTTTTTTTATCCGGGAAGCGGCCGCACCGGCGAAAGCCGTCCCCGCAGCGAAAGAACAATTGCAGCCCATGGCCGAACCGCTCCCGATTCCTTGGCTGGTCTATTTGCTGCCGGTCGCCGTCAGCTGCTCCCAAGGCATCTTATCGTTCGAGCTGCCTCTCCTCGCCCAATCGAGCGAGGCGATGATGACGACCGGCCTGTTGTTTTCCGTCATCAGCATCGGGGCGCTCGTGACGCTGAGCATGCTGTTTCTTAACCGGATTCCGGCGTTTATCCGCACGCTCTTCGGCGCCCTCGCGCTTNCCCTTATTTATTTCGGCATGGCGGCCGGCTTGCCCGTTCCGCTCGCAGCGATGCTGCTGGGCGTCGGCATGGCCAAAGGCATCGTGCTTCCCGCCTTGTCGACGCTGCTGATCGAGCTGAGCGGAGGAACGCGGTACGGGCGTACCTTCTCCATTTTGTCCATCGCGTTTTCGATCGGCGCTTTTTTGGGACCGATGCTTGCCGGCCAGCTGCGCGAGCACGTGTCCCCCTACTACATCGCTTTCGTCGCGCTTATGATTGCCGTTACGCTGCTGCCGCTCATCCGTTCCCGCCGCTGGACGCATCGCGCCCGTCTATCACCTTAACCCGCACTTTATAATCCGAAGCCGAACATGGTAAACTGTCTGTACGAAATAATTATATCGTTTGAAGCTATATAAGTTGAATCTAAAAATCGCACGAATGAAGCGGAATGGGCAAGTCGATTTCTCATGCAGCTCACCTGAGCGCAGCATTCAGCCTACATAGCTAATGAGGTGAGTTTATGGACATCGCCATCGTCGTAGAAGGCAAAAACGACCGCAGCCGGCTGAAGCGCGTGCTGGATCCGAACGTGCCGATCTTCTGCACCTACGGGACCCCCGGCACGGAACAGCTGGAGAAGCTGCGCATCGGCGTCGGCGGCCGGCAAGTGTACATCTTTACGGATAACGATTCGTCCGGCAAGCGCATCCGGGGCATCCTGAGCGACCTGTTTCCGGATGCGGAACATATTTATACCCGCAAAAGCTATCCCGGCGTCGAGCATACGCCAGAAGACTATTTGGTCGAACAATTGGAAAAAGCGGGCCTCGAGGCGCATATCCGGTATCCGGCGCCCGATCCCGCTTGGAGCAAAGACGATTTTTAATAAAGCCTTTTGAGATCCGCTGCAATTTGGGAGGCGGTCAGCTCTTCGTCGCTGCCGTTGATGTATTTGCGAATTTGTCCTTCCTGATCCACCAGCATAATGTAATTGAAATGGACAAACGAATTGTCCTCCTCGACCTTCTTGACGCCGACGCCAAAATCTTTGGCCAGCTGAATGGCGCTCTCCCCGTCCTCCGGCCTCAGAAAATGCCAGCCGTCGTTCGTTTCGGCGGACAGCCTTTCGGCGAAGGCGCGAATCGCTTCAGGCGTATCGCGTTCCGGATCGAACGTAATGGAGATCATCTCCGCTTTCTTGCCGAGCGCGCCTTCCTCTCTCAACAAATCCTGAACCTCGGACAACAGAAACGTCGTCGGCGGACATACGTCCGGGCAATTGGCAAAATAAAAATAAACGATTCTTGCCTTGCCGGCGGTCGATTCCAGCGACACCGCGTTGCCGTCAATATCCTGCAGCTCGAACTCCGGAGCGGGGCCCAGCACCGGCAGCGGCTCCTCCGGCTTGATGACGTACGTGAACAGCAAATAGACGCCCATGGCGGCGCATAATGCGAGCACCGCAATTTTAAAGGCATGTTTCTTCAAGAAAGCCATTCGTTTTCATCCTCCAATCTCCCTGTCGAACTTATGATGCAAAAGGCGTGTTGGCCATCATGGCGATAAAAATAATCATCAAATAATTAACCGAAAACAAAAAGTTCGTTTTGGCCCACTTCTCCGTGTTGGCGGCGCGGATGCCGCCGACGGTATGGACCAGCCAGACCGCGCTGAACAACGCCGAAAGGACAAAGAAATAGATGCCGGAGTAATCCAAATAATAAATGAGCGCCACCGTCGGCAGCAGCAAAGCCACATACGGGATCATCTGCAGCTTCGTGCGCTTGATCCCCTTGACGACGGGCAGCAGCGGGAAGCCCGCCGCCCTGTATTCCTCGACGCGCCGAATGCCGAGCGACCAGAAATGCGCGGGCTGCCACAAAAACAGCAAGGCGAACAGCAGCCACGCTCCCTCATCGACCTGCTCCGTTACCGCGCAGTAGCCGATGACCGGCGGCATAGCCCCCGATATTCCCCCGATGGACGTGCTCCAGGTCGAGGTTCGTTTCAGCCACATCGTGTAGACGACGACATAGAAGAACCACCCGAGCAGGCCGAGCCAGCCGGTCAGCGGATGGACGAGGATGAACAAAACGGCGAGGCCTGCAAGGCCAAGCACAATGCCGTAAGCCAGAACGGTCGACGCTTTCAGCCGGCCCAAAGGAAGGACCCTGTCCTTCGTCCGTTCCATCTTCTCGTCCAGTTCCCTGTCCCAATAGTTGTTGAATACGGCAGCCGACGCGATCGTCAGCGTAGAGCCGATCATCGTCCATATAAGCAACAGGACGTCGATGTCCCATTTCGAAGCGACCCAGAAACCGCCCAGACCGGCAAAGACGTTCAATCGAAGCAGCCGCGGTTTCGTTAATGCAATCCAGTCTTTCAGCACAGAGCGAGCCTCCCAAGTTATGCGAAGGGACGCGCGCGTCCCTCATTCATTGATGAATCGTTACTAATCATACCGAAAAAAAGGGGGTGTGACAACGATACTGCATTTTGTTCATCAATTCGCCACGCAAAATGTGACAATTCTTCAGTCACCTTTCCGCCCTCTTTTCAATACAATATCCATGTAGATAGACGCCTATATCGACAGCACGAAAGGGAGTGGGGATTCGCGGCATGGCAGTCATCAAAACGAACGCCGAACATACGAGAATGCTCGCCCGGCTTATGCGCGCGGAAGCGGAGGGAGAAGGCGACCTCGGCATGCTGATGGTGGGCAACGTCGGCGTCAACCGCGTGCGGGGCAATTGCCTGGACTTCAAAAACATCCGATCCATCCCGGATATGGTGTACCAAAGTCCGGGCGGCTTTGAAGCCATTCAAAAAGTTACTTTTACCAAAAAGCCCGGGAAAGCGAAATTCGTCTCGCCAGGCGGGTCATCGGCGGCGAACGCCAGCATCCGGCTTCCAATGCGCTGTGGTTTTTCAGGCCGACCGGCGCATGCCCCGGCACCTGGTGGAATCAGACGCACAGCGGAAGATTCAAGGCCCACTGTTTCTACATTCCGAAGGCAAGCGATTGTCCGTCCGTCTATTAAATGAAAGATTGCGTTCATGAAAGCGAGGTAGGATGGAAATGTCCAATCTGGACTACAAGCAGCAACAAGCCTACGCGGCCAATGCGGGAGCCAACGCATCCCCTTCGGCGCTTGGCGGCTACGGTTACGGCTATGGAGGGTACGGCGGCTACGGAGGTTACGCGCAGCAGCAGCCTTATGCCTCGCAGCCGACCGCTTATACGTCCGCGCTGACCGCGGCGCAAGCGGCGCAGACGTCAATGCCCCCCGCCGTGCCGAGCGGATCCTTTGTGACGCCTGCGGGCGGTACGGTGACGCTGCCGGCGACCGAAGAATCCTATGTGGAGAACATCCTTCGCCTGAACCGGGGCAAGATGGCCACGTTTTACATGACTTACGAAAACAACCGCGAATGGAACGCCAAAATTTTCAAAGGCGTCATCGAAGCGGCGGGACGCGACCATATTATTATTAGCGATCCGTCGACGGGCATGCGCTTCCTGCTTCTGATGCTGAATCTGGATTACGTCACGTTCAACGAACCGATCAATTACGAGTATCCGTTCCAAGGACAAACGGTGACGCAGTCGACGCCGGTCGGCGGTTAAGGTTCTTACACAGAAATCTTGCGTCTAAGCCCCCGGTACGGGCTTAAACGACCATACGTGCAGCTTCGCCGCTCCCCCCGCAATAAACGGCGTAAGCGCGGACCATGAAGAACGTTCGTTGAGACGTTCTTTTTTTATCGCTTCGGCTTCGTCCAGGCTGGAGGCGGTCCATATTTCCACAAACAGATTCGGCTGATCGGTGCCTTCGTACAGCCGCACTTGCGGCTGTCGCTCCAGCAAGCGGCCTATGGCTTGGCTGTAAGCTTCCCGTTGTTCCGGGTCAATGCGATATTCTGCAAAACAAATGTACATTTGGCGGCAGTCTCCTTTCGGTATTCCTGATAAAGTGCTCCGGCTTCGTCGATACTAAGTCCAATCATTATACCAGGGAGGATTCCACATGGATACTGGCACACATCTTGTCATGGGCATCGGGCTCGCGGGGCTGGCCATGACAGATCCGGCCGTAGCCGCCAACCCGGCTGTTCAAACGGCCGTATTGCTTGGCACGGTAGCGGGCTCCCAAGCCCCTGACCTGGACAACCTGCTCCGTTTGAAGGGCAATGCATCCTACATTCGCAATCATCGGGGGATGTCCCATTCCTTGCCCGCCATACTGGTCTGGACGGCGCTGATCGTCGGGTTGCTCCAGCTTATCTACCGAGGCAGCCTGCCATGGGCAAGCATGATCGGATGGGTGCTGCTGTCCGTCGTCGTGCATGTCGTGACCGATCTATTCAACGCTTACGGCACGCAGGCGATGAGGCCGTTCAACGAGAAATGGATATCGTGGAACATTATCCATATTTTCGACCCGGTTATTTTTACCGTCCACGTCATTGCCATCTTGCTCTGGGCGGCCGGACTAGCCGATCCCGCCGTTTTGTTCCCCATCGTCTACTTGGCGCTGGCCGTATATTTCGTTTGGAGAACCTTTGCCGCCCGAAGAACGGTCGCCAGCCTTGCGCGGCTGGACAAGGAGCATCGGCAGGGGGATTCCTACATTGCGATTCCGACGATCTCCTTGACCATTTGGAATGTCGTCAAGCAAGCCGCGGACGGCACGTTTTTCGTCGGCAACTTGCGGGAAGGCAAGCTCAAGTGGCTCGACCGGGTACGCTGCTCCGATCATCCCGCCGTCGAAAAATCAAAAAACGATCCGGCTATCCGTTCCTTCCTTTATTTTACGAGCTTCGCATGCGCCGAAACCCGGGAGCACAGCTGGGGATACGAGGTCAGATGGTCGGACGTGCGTTACCGGCATCGCAAGCAATATCCGTTCGTCGCCGTGCTGCTCATGAACAAGCAGTATGAAACGGTCGGCTCCTACGTCGGCTGGCTCAGCGACGACCGGCTGACCAAACGGCTGCGCATGGATACGTATTAGTCGCCGTCTCCATAGCCGCTTATTGACGCAAGCAGCCCCTTTCCTTCACAATGGATAGGGGCTGCTTTTTAACCGATTTTTATGACTGCACGAATAAAAGCCCAGGGCTGACCCTGGGCTTGCTCCCCAACTTTCGGAAGCGATTAACGGATGCCGCCGGACAATTGTTGTTCGGCGATTTGAACCAGTTTTTTCGTAATGTAACCGCCAAGCGAACCGGCATCGCGAGTCGAAACGTTGCCGTAGTAGCCGTCGGCCGGAATTTGAACGCCCAGTTCTTGAGCTGCTTCAAGCTTCATTTGTTCCAGAGCTTGATTTGCTTGTGGGACAATAAGTTGGTTGCTGCTTCCAGACCTTGCCATAAGGTATTTCTCCTTTCGTCCTCTGCACGTTGTATGTTGCAAGCTTGCAAGGTTATTATGCTCAGGAGCGGGGAATCTATGCTGTCCGGCGCAAAAATATAAAAACCATTTTTAAGGAGAAGTACACACGATGTCCAAACCGCTGTCTTTGTTGTTTTCCGTCCTGGCTGTCGCCTTTATGAGCGCGATGGCCGTCTCCATCAGCCATAGCTTTTGGCTGGTGCTCCTGTTCGGCACGCTGACCTTGCTGACGATCGGCGCCGGATTTATCGCGAAGGCAAGGCTTCGGCGCAAGCGCAACGGCGGGTGAAGCGGCTGCGGCGTTTCCTTGCCGCCTATCTGAATAAAACAGGCGCAGCAAAAATAAATACGGTGTCCTATCGTCAAATGCGGAAGCATACCTTATAATGTAAACATGCTTTGCAAGATCGTAACGTTTACTACTACGGAGGTTTCGCATGAAGTTTATTTTCCGCTACGGGACGCCGCTGCTGGGCACGGGATGTCTTATTATGGTTGTGTTGATCGCGATGAACCGGGAATTGCCGGAAGCCATATTCAATACGGCGAATTTGCAATCGTTCAAAATTTTATTTATCAGCATCATTCTCGAGGCGTTCCCGTTTATCCTGCTTGGCGTATTGTTTTCCGCGCTGCTGCAAGTGTTCGTCACCGACGAGCTTATACGCAAATATACGCCGCGCAATCCGATCGCCGGCGTGCTGTTCGGCGGTTTGCTCGGAATCCTGTTTCCGCTTTGCGAATGCGGCATGATTCCGGTCATCCGCAGGCTGATTCGCAAAGGTATGCCCGCATACATAGGCATCGTATATTTGCTGGCCGGTCCCGTCGTCAATCCGATCGTCTACACTTCGACCTATACGGCCTTTCGCACGGAACCGTCCATGGTCTACTGGCGGATGGGCTTGGCGTTTGCGGTAGCGGTCGTCATCGGGCTGCTGCTGTATACCTTCATGAAACGCAGTCCGTTGCGCGATTCTTCGGCATCGCTTCACGGCTCAGCGGCAGCCTTGGCCGCCGGACAAGCGTTTCGGGCTTCGGGAGGCGGCGGCTTGCCGGCGAAGGCGCAAGGCATTCGGTCGCGTATGGCTTCCACGCTTTCGCATGCGTCCGACGAATTTTTCGAGATGGGCAAATATTTAATATTCGGCGCGCTCCTGACCGCTCTCATCCAGACCGCCATTGACAGAAGCACGCTTGCGTCCTTTGCGGAACAGCCGATGCTCGCCTATCCGTTCATGATGATTTTCGCGTATTTGCTGTCGATCTGTTCGACTTCGGACGCTTTCATCGCTTCTTCGTTCAGCGGCATCTTTCAACAAGGCCCGCTGCTTGCGTTTCTTGTCTTCGGCCCTATGGTCGATTTCAAAAACACGCTGATGATGCTGTCGACGTTCCGCGTCAAATTCGTATTGACGTTAATTGCACTGACGGCTTGTCTGACCTTAATCGGATCCTATATCGCGGAGGTGTTTCTATGATTCATCATTGGATTAGAGCGGTTATTTTGGCCGGATTTGCGTTCCTGATCGTTTTTTTGTTCCGTACCGGCAACATTTCCTTATATATCGCTCCGAGAATGGAGCTGTACGTCAAGCTGTCGGCCCTCGGGCTGTACGCGGCGGCGGCTTACCAAATCTATTCGGCGATCCGCCGGGGGACGGGCGGGCATGCGCACGGCTGTGAATGCGGCCACGATCATATCCACCATGCACACGGTCACAACCATGACCATTCACACCATGCGCACGATCACGACCATTCACACGGACACTCGCACGGACATTCTGAACCATGCGCCCATACGCCGGCCGGCTCCGCCGGACAATCGGGCAAACGCGCCTTCCCGTTCAAGCAAATATTGATCTACGGACTGTTCGTTTTTCCACTGCTGCTCGGATTTCTCGTTCCGACGGGCACGCTTGGAAGCGCCTTGGCCGCCAAAAAAGGGGTCAGCTTTACCGGCAGCGAATCTGTATCGCGCACTGAATCTCCGTCTCCTTCCAGCGTAGCGGAAGCGACGGACTCCGTCGCTCAATTGTTTCCGTATGACCAGTATACGGAGGCTCATGCGAAGTACGGCATGGAGCTGTACGCTCAGCCGGTCGTTGAAGTGCCCGAAGAGCTGTTCATCGAAACGTTGACGACTCTCGATCTGTACAGGGAAGCGTTTCTCGGCAAAGACGTCACGATCAGCGGGTTCGTATACCGGGAGGAGGATATGGGCGGCGATCGAATGGCGGTCAGCCGGTTCGCCATGAATTGCTGCTCGGCCGACGCGCTCCCTTACGGACTTATGATTTATTGGCCGAAAGCTTCGCAGTACGCGGAAGACGAATGGCTGAGCGTAACCGGCAAGCTGACCGTCTCGGAATATTTGGGCAACGAAATTATAACGTTGGAGGCTTCCCGGATCGAAAGAATCGAAGCGCCGGAATCTCCATATGTATTCCCCGATTTCAGCTTCGGCTTGTAAGGCTCGTTCGGACGTTCAGTTAAATTCACTGAAGCCTAGCGGCCGGCTTTGGTAGCGCGCGCTCCAGTTGGCCATGTTGTAATTCGATTCGTACAGGACGCTGGCGGACCATGAATTTGTATGGGCTTTGACCGAAAAGTCGTACAAAATTTCGCCATGCGTCCAATTTTTTTTATACTTCAGCGCATCTACGGCCATCAGCCGAAAATCCTGCACCTGCTTGGGCGTCATCCCTCGTTCACTGGATTCGAGCTTGCCGTTCTTGCTTTCAATCGGGTGATGGCGCATCCCGAACTTTCCGACGACGTTGTTCCGGATATGGATCAACACCGTGCCCGCCGAAGCGTTGGTCAGCTCCCCTTCCAGCTGGCGAAATACGAAATCAACCTGACGAGCGAGAGAAATCGAATGCAAATCCATTGCATATACCTCCTTCAAATTTTCGACATAATCGGTGCGGCAACGACAAAAATCTGCTAAATGAAACATCGAATTGTATTTAATGGTAGCACTTACAATGAAAAGATTCACCGAAATATTGGTTGGTATTTTCCGAAAGTGCGGTTGCGCTCTTTGACCTAAATGCGATCCAATAGTCCCGGCAGGTCATAGGAATATATGCTCGACATATATAGACCATTCCCGCGCCCGATGTTATAATATGGCTATTCCACAAAAAAGGAGCGCTTTCAAGATGAGCCAATGGTACTATTCGCTTTCGGTGAGAAAGAAATTGCTGTTGTTTACTTATTTTAATCTGGCGCTGTTCGCCATTGCCGCCATCATCGTCACCGCTATCGCCAACGGACCCGTTCTGGCCGTCGCGATCGTGGCCGTCGTATTGGCCGCAGCGTCATATGCGACCATCAGCTTTATCGAAAAGGCCATTACGCACTCATTTGATGAAATATCGGGAGCCGCTTACCGGATTGCCAAGGGGGATTTCACCCAGAAGATCGATACATCCGCATCGTCCGGAACCGGCGAGCTGGGACATTCGTTCAACAGCATGGTGGACAAGCTTCGCGACATTTTGACGGAAACGTCCAACATTATTCGTCATGTCGCCGAGACGAGCCGCAGCATCTTCGACAAGAACAACAGCATCAAGACCGCGATGGAGCAGGTTGCCGCTTCGGCCAACGAGCTGGCTACGGGGGCGAACGAAATTTCCGAGGACGTATCCGAAATGAGCGAATCGATCAACGAGATTGAGCGCAAGGTTGAGGCGTACGCCCACTCCACCAAAGAAATGAACAACCGCTCCGAGCAAATGATCGCCATCGTCGACAGAGGGCGCGAAGCGCTCGACGTGCAAGCGGATGGGATGAAGCGCAATATCGAGGCGACCGCCAAGGTCGGAGAGACGATCGAAGATTTGGCGCGCAAGGCGCAAGGCATTTCCGCCATCACTTCGACCATATCCGACATCGCGGAGCAAACGAATCTGCTCTCGCTGAACGCTTCGATCGAAGCGGCAAGAGCGGGCGAGCACGGAAGAGGCTTTGCGATCGTCGCCCAAGAAGTGCGCAAGCTGGCGGAGGAATCGACGGCCTCGACGAAGCAAGTATTCAATCTGGTCAAAAGTATCGACGAGGGCATCAAGCAGGCGATCAGCAACATGAAAATCAACGAGGAAGCGGTCAAGCTGCAGTCGGAGCATATCCGTCAATCGGAGGAAATCTTTAAAGAAATTACGCAAAGCGTCAAATTTATAACGGACCAAATTTACGCCTTCTCCGAAGAAAGCGACGCAATGCTGGACAGCGCCCGCAAAATATCGGCCGCCATCCAGAACATTTCGGCCATTACGGAGCAGTCGGCTGCGGGAACGGAGCAAGTTTCGGCTTCCATGAACGAGCAAATCGCGTCCGTTCAGGCGGTGGTGCAGGAAACGGAACGGATGCTTACGATGGCGACCCAGCTGCAGCGCACCATTCAAGTGTTCAAGATGAAATAATCCCGTACATACCGCCGTTCGTTCCGACTCAGTCGTCGAAGCGAACGGTTTTTTTGCGCGGATCAGCCGTTGTTCCTGCTTCGAACGACGAGGCTCGGATGCCCGCCTCATGAATGAATAAGGGATCATGCGGAAACATTACCTTTACGACAATATGCAGAGGATGCTGACTTATGCCAATACTTAAGCATAGAAGGGCCAAGCGGCTCCTTGCCATTGCGGCAGCGTTAACGATGGCGCTCGTCTTGGCTGCGCCGGCGCAGGCCGCCGGATCGTCGGATTCGTCGATTTATTCGGACATGAACAAACCGCGCAAGGAGCAGGGCGGAGCGCGCAAAAAACGCAAAGCCCGTCAAGATATGTCCTGGGTTCGGCTGCATAAGCGTTATCCGAATGCATTTGTTCTGAACGGGCCGCGCAATGGGCGAAAGATCGCCCTAACGTTCGATGACGCCCCCGATCCCCGGTTTACGCCGCAAATTCTCGATATATTGGCCGACTATCGCGTTTGCGCGACTTTTTTTGTTGTAGGCGACCGTGCCGCGCGGCATCCCGAGATCGTACGGCGCATGCAGAGAGAAGGCCACATTATCGGCAATCATTCCTTTGACCATGCCGTATTATCGACCTTATCGGATGCGGCTTTCGCCAATCAAATACGACGAACCGATACGATCCTCCGCCGCCTGGTCGGCTACTCCCCGCGTTTTATAAGACCGCCGTACGGCGAACTTAAGCCGGATCAAGTCCAATGGGGGATGCAACACGGATTTATCGTCGTCAATTGGGATGTCGATTCGGAGGATTGGAAAAACAACCCGGGCAGCGCCAAAATTATGGCCAATATTCGCCGGACGCTTCAGCCGGGCTCCATTATTCTTCAGCATGCCGGCGGCGGCAACGGGCAGGACTTGTCCGGCACGATCGATGCGCTTCCCCTGCTGATCAAGCGGCTGCAAAACCAAGGCTACGAGCTGGTCACGCTGCCCGAGCTGCTCGGACAACGCCAATACAGGCCAAAACCGTGAGCTCCTTTGCGGATCTCACGGTTTGCAATGTCTTTCTACTTCAGCACATACACCTGCACGTTCTGAATGCCGAATTTGCGCGCTTGCTGCGTCGTATGCGGCACAAAAATATCGATACGATTGCCTTTGATCGAGCCGCCCATGTCCGTCGCCTTCGCGATCATGCCTCCGGCCGGCAGTCCGTTGTAATCGTAGCCCGTAATATAAAGCTTCGTTCCGAGCGGAATCATTTTCGGATCGACGGCGACCGTTCCTACTTTAAGCGCATTGCCGAAGTAGTCGACGGCTCCCCATTTGCCGTTTTCGGAAGCTGCCGCCGTATATGCGGTTGCTTTCAACGAGAGCTTATCGGTATAAGCCAGCTTCTGTCCATCCGACGAAACGACCGCCGGCTCCGATTGCTCCGCTGCGGCTTTGGCGGCCGTCGCTTGCGCCGTTTGCTCTTTTGCCTGGTTCGAATCCGCCGTTTGCGCCTGGACGGCATCCGCTGCGCTCGGAAGCTTCAACGTTGCTCCGATTTGCAAATTGAGCGGATCGACGCCGGGATTTGCCTCTATCATTTGACTTAACGGAATTTGATACTGCAGGGACAACTTCCAAAATGTATCGTTTTGCTTGATCGTATGTGTATTTGCCGCTTGCGCCGGGGCCGCGTATAATGCGGCTGTCAGTGCAATAGCCGCGCTTGCCGTCAACAGCTTTTTCAAACCGAATACCTCCCGTATTTCTCTATCATTATTTTAAATTGAACGAATGAAGTACCCAAGGCTCCGTGAGGAATCGATTTCCGATCGCTCTCGCTAGAGGGGTTCAATCTTTAAAGAAAAAGCGTTAAGGGCGCTGGCCCCTAACGCTTTCGAACCGGGTTACCCGATAAACATTTGAACCCATTTCCCGTTGACGTAACCTACGCCGATTTTCGTGAAGTTTTGGTTAAGAATGTTGGCGCGGTGTCCGGAGCTATTCATCCAGTCGTTCATCACTTGGGCTGCCGTACGTTGGCCGGAGGCGATATTTTCGCCCGCGTATCTGTACGTCACGCCGTAAGAACGCATCATGTCAAACGGCGAACCGTATGTCGGAGACGTGTGGCTGAAGTATCCGTTCACATCCATATCTCTTGCCTTTTCCGTCGCCACTTTGTTCAGCAGCGAATCCACTTGCAAGGCAGGCAATCCTTGCTTGGCGCGTTCCTGATTCACCAGCGCGACAACTTGAGACTGCAGCGTTCCCGTTTCCGTGCCTTCGGAAGGCGTTGTCGTCGGTTTCGTTGTTGGCTGCGGCGTCGGTTTCGTCGTTGGCTGCGTTGTCGGCTGCGGCGTCGGTTTTGTTGTTGGCTGCGGCGTCGGTTTCGTCGTTGGCTGCGTGGTTGGCTGCGGCGTCGGTTTCGTCGGTGGCTGCGTTGTTGGCTGCGGCGTCGGTTTCGTTGTTGGCGTACCGCCGGACGGCCATTTCACAAGGGCACCGTTCACGTAAATTTTCGCTTTGCTCAAATCGATTCCATATTTATTCGCCAAGTTTTGAATAACCTCGTAATTAAACTGGCTCCATACCGTTTTGACCGAAAAGTTCGATTGAGAGGCTGCATCAGCCTTAGGTGCGGCGATACCGGTTCCGATTAAGGCTGCTGCCATCAGGCTGGCTGCTCCGATTCGAATGGCTTGCATCTTCATCACTAACTTCCTCCGCTTCATAGATTAGGATATTCGGACTGGCTCCGATGCCCCTTATCTTAGCACGGGGGTATAGCGGTTTCATGACGCAAAAATTGCCATCCTAGCCGAAAATACGGGCAAATCCGCATCGCTGCTGGTTTATGAGAATATACTAATCCTGTCAATTTCGAAGTTTTGCCGCTGCTTTGCAGCCATCGATCCTTCTACTGCCGGGTCTATCATGACATCCTGTTGGAAATGTCGATTTGTTGCGAGAAACTCACCGAACCTACTGAGATGCTGCAAATGCTGATTTTGGTACTTACAGCGCCCCGCAGGGACCGCCTGCTAAACTGCAATGCTGATTTTGGTACTTACAGAACTCCTCCGGTAATTTGTGGTTTCGTTAGTGTGCGGACTGTCGACACATGATGCAGAACGGATGGCGACCGCGAGTCGAGGTAGTTGCGAATGTTGGCTGCGAGAGACGGATGAGCGCATACGAAACAGACGATACGGATAGTTACCTACCCTGCATCGCCTGTTCTTAGTTTGCATGAATGAAGCGGAATGAGAATATCGGGCTGGAGAAACGTCAATAGTCGCCTTTGCGCAGGATGACCCGATAATGAGCTAGTTGTTGACCTTAACGAACTGGCCGGTTTCCTGCGATTTGAACGCGCACAGGATCACGTTCAGCGATTTGCGGCCTTCCTCGCCCGGGATAGTAGGCTGGCTGCCCGTTAGAATGCTGTCGAGGAACGCGTCGATGACGCCGCTGGATTCCTGTTTGTCATTCGTCGAAATCGCGCCGACTTTATATTTTTCCACCGTGCCGTTGCGAAGCTCCACGATAACTTGATCGTCCGGGTGAGTGCCGATTTTCATGACGCCGTTTTCGCACCACAAAATGGTGCTGTTGTCTTCGCCCTTATAGTACGTCCAGCTCGCAACCAGCGTGCCGATCGCGCCGCTTTGCATGCGCAGGACGCAGGAAGCATTGTCGTCCACCGCCGTGCCTTCCTTGTGCAGCGTACCGACGAGGGCGGCGATTTCGTCGACTTCGTCGTTCAGCAGCCAGCGGATCAAATCGGATTTGTGAACGCCAAGATCGCCCATGGCGCCCATGATCGCTTCATCCTTGCGGAAAAACCAGCTGTTTGCGCCGTCGACGCTCCAGGCGTCGGGACCGGGATGGCCGAACGAAGTGCGGAACGTCAGCACTTTGCCGAGCACGCCCGATTCCAAAATTTGTTTCGCCTTTACATGTGGAGGCATAAAGCGTTGATTGTGGCCAACCATCAGAAGCACATTGTTTTGTTTGGCCGCTTCGATCATAGCCGCCGCTTCTTCATCGGTGGAAGCCATCGGCTTTTCGACCAGCACATGCGCGCCCGCTTTGGCCGCTGCTATGGACATTGGGGCGTGAAGCGCGTTAGGCGTGCATACGCTGACCGCATCCGGCTTCGTTTCCGCCAGCATCGTCTCGTAATCGGCATATGCTTTGCCGCCGTGCATGTCCGCAAACTGCTGAGCGCGTTCCACAACCGGATCGACAAAGGCGACCAGTTCAACATTCGGATGTGCCGCATATTCCGGAATATGGCGATACTTGGAAATCGAACCGCAGCCGATGACGGCCACTCTTACTTTTTTCGTCATGATTATTTCCCCGCTTTCGCATTTAAATAATTGGTCTTAATCCATTCCATGCTTTCGGCCACCGCTTGAAGCGGAGGATTCGCGCAACGGTCCTGCTCCACGATGATCCATTCGACGGACGCTTCAGCGGCGGCGTCGATAATCGCGTTCAGCGGCAGAACGCCGCGTCCAAGCTCAACGGTGTCGATCGGCTGCCCCGGCTCGGCGTTGCGATAGTCTTTCAGGTGAAGCAGCGGCAGGCGGCCGCTGTACTTGCGGATATAGGCGAGCGGATCCACGCCCGCAAATTGCACCCATCCGATATCCATTTCCACCTGCAAATATTGCGGATCGATTCGCTCGTACATCGCGTCGAACACGATGCTGCCGTCGATTTCGACCTGGAATTCGAATTCGTGATTGTGATACGCAAATGCAATGCCGGCTTCCCGAAACGCCCTTCCGTACTTCTCGAAATTCACCAGATGGCCGCGCCATGCCTCCGCATCGCGAGCATCGACCGGAAGCCACGGACAAATCGCGTATTTGGCCCCGATCGTTTGCAAGTAAGCGATTTCATTCTCCAGATTGTTCTCGAGCAAATCAAGGCCGATATGGCTCCCAATCGCTTTCAGATTCAACTCTTCCAGCAAAGCCTTCATCCGGTCCGCGGCAATGCCGCCGTATCCCGCAAATTCGACGCCCTCGTAACCCATTGCCGCGACTTTCCGCAGCGTGCCTTCAAAATCTTCGGCCAGCGCGTCACGCAGCGTAAACAGCTGCAACCCGATACCCATTCGCGTCATCGCAAGCTCTCCTTTATCTCATCTTCATGATGTGTTGTATTTTGCTTGATCGGTTCCATTATAGCGATTGCGTCAAGTTAAAAACAGTTCGCTTCTTAGCTACTTTTTATGCGATTTTGTCTTTATCGCAAAACATGCCTATAGCCCGCAATAAGCGAAGAGGCGGTCCCGCCGCTTGTCGCATGCGGGCCGCCGCCCCCGTTAAACCGTTTCTATTTCACATTCTATTTCAAAAAAATCGTAACATTCGCTTCCTCAAGTCCGGCCGGACATGCCACGCGGCTGCCGCTCACTTCGCCGGCGGCGCCTTCGATGCGCGCAATGTCCCCGTGTCCGTTCAGCTCAAGCGCAAACGGCTTGCCGTTGCCTTGAATCGACACGCGGATGGCGTCTCCTTCGCGTACGGCGGTTGCCGTCAGTTGGGCGCTGCCGTCCAGACCGCGAATGACCGTGCTTGCCGTTGCGCCGTCCTCCAGATTATAAATGCCCAGCTTCACGCCGTCCTCATAGTCGTAATCTGGACGCGTATCGTTCGCGCCGATCGCGACAATGGAATTCGGACGAACGAACAGCGGCAGGCTGTAGAAGTCGTAAGTCTCCTTGAACCACGCTCCGCCTTCGACCGTTTCGCCAGTCAGCAGATGAGTCCAGCGGCCCTTCGGCAAGTAATAGGCCACTTGGCCGTCCTCGCTGAAGATCGGAGCCACAAGCAGATTGTCGCCCAGCATATATTGGCGATCAAGGAATTCGACCGCCGGATCGTCCGGAAATTCCAGCACCATCGCCCTCATCGAAGGCACGCCTTGCTCGTTCGCCTGTACGGCCGTATTGAACAGATAAGGCATAAGCGAGCACTTCAGCTTCGTAAAGAGGCGCGTGACATCGACCGCTTCCTGATCGTATGCCCAAGGCACGCGGTACGATTTGCTGCCGTGCAGGCGGCTGTGGCTGGAGAGCAAGCCGAAGGCGAGCCAGCGCTTGAATACGTGAACCGGCGCGGTGTTTTCGAATCCGCCGATGTCGTGGCTCCAGAAGCCGAAGCCGGACAATCCGAGCGACAAGCCGCCGCGAAGGCTTTCCGCCATCGATTCGTAGTCCGCATAGCAGTCGCCGCCCCAATGTACCGGGAACTTCTGGCCGCCGGTTGTGGCGGAACGGGCAAATACAGCCGCTTCGTTCCGGCCCAGCTTGTCGACCAGCACGTCGAATACGACCTTGTTGTACAGGTAGGTGTAATAGTTATGCATTTTAAACGGATCGGAGCCGTCGTAATATACGACGTCGGTCGGGATACGCTCGCCGAAGTCCGTCTTGAAGCTGTCTACGCCCATATCGACCAGTTCGCGCAAATAAGAGGCGTACCAGTCGCAAGCTTCCGGATTCGTAAAGTCGACCAGCGCCATGCCCGGCTGCCACAAATCCCATTGCCATACGTCGCCGTTCGGCCGTTTGACCAGGTAGCCGTTTCTTTTGCCTTCCTCGAACAGGCGCGAGCGCTGGGCGATGTACGGGTTAATCCATACGCAAATTTTCAGTCCCTTGTCCTTCAGCCGCTTCAGCATGCCGGCAGGGTCCGGGAAAACGCGCTCGTCCCACTTGAAGTCCGTCCAATGGAATTCGCGCATCCAGAAGCAGTCGAAATGGAACACGTGAAGCGGGAGATCGCGTTCTGCCATGCCGTCGATAAAGGAATTGACGGTCGCTTCGTCGTAATTCGTCGTGAACGATGTGGACAGCCACAGGCCGAACGACCATGCCGGCGGCAGGGCCGGTTTGCCGGTCAGTGCCGTATAGCGGTTCAGAACGCCCTTCATATCCGGTCCGTCAATGATGAAATATTCCAAAGATTGGCCTTCTACGCTGAACTGGACCTTCTTCACTTTTTCGGAGCCGATTTCCAGCGATACCAGCTCCGGCTGGTTAATAAATACGCCGTAACCTTTATTCGTCATGTAAAAAGGAATGTTCTTGTAAGCCTGCTCGGAGCTTGTCCCGCCATCCTTGTTCCACAGGTCGACCGTTTGGCCGTTCTTCACGAACGCCGTGAACCGCTCGCCCAAGCCGTATACCCATTCGCCTACGCCCAGATCGAGCTCCTCTCGCATATAGGCTTTGCCGCCGGCTTCGGCGATGTAAGCCATCGACTTCTGCGAGCTGCCCGTAATGCGCTCGGAACCGCGGTAAAATTCGACCTTCCATTCTTCTCCCTTGCGGATGCGAACGCTCAGATCGCCGCTCTTCAGCACGGCTTCTTCCTCGTTCTCGAATATTTCCGCGTGGCTGCCGTCCGTGCTTTCAAGCTCGAATACGGGACCGCGCTCGACCGTGCCGGCATGATGGATCAGCTTGACGCCGATAATGCCCGGCTGCGGCGAATGGAATTTAACCGTCAGCAGCATCGTATCAAGCATATTGGCGCGGGATTGGATCGGACGCGGCGACGCGTAAGCGGTCAGAACGCCGTTCTCCGCCTCGAAATCATGCGCCTGAACGGCGCCGTACACCGTAAAGCCTTCGCGGATCAGCCAGTTGCCGTCAGTAAATTTCATGGGTGCAACACCAACCTTTCAATCTTGCTTTTTTTAGGATTGCATTTCTCTATAGTTGCAGTATACTGATAATGTTTCCGATTAACTAACAAAATAATGCTGATCTATAGCACTATTTTGATGAATATTTAAGAAAAGGAGGATGTCGCATGGATTTGGGACCGCGCCGCGAACTGAAGGAAGACCGGCTGCACGGAAGCGACCTGTTTCCGCTCGCGGCATACTGGATCGAAAGGCCTTACAACGACGGGCCCGTGCTCGACTGCCACTGGCATTCCGAGGCCGAATTTTTTGTCGTGCTCGAAGGCGAAGTATTGTTTCAGGTCGACACCGATTACTTTACGGTCAAGGCCGGCGAAGCGGTATTTATCGACGGCGGCGACATTCATGCCGGCCATCCTTCGGGACAAGCTCCTTGCACGTATTGCGCGATTGTGTTCGACACGGCTTTGCTCGCCAGCTCAACCTACGATTTGCTGCAGCAAAAATTCGTGAAGCCTTTGCAGGACAAAACCCGCACCTTCCCCAGGCACATTAAGCCGGGCAGCGATTGGGAGCGCTCGCTGCTTCAAGGGTTGGGCAATATTATGAAGGAATTCGAGGGCGGGCAAGACGGATACGAAGCCGCGATCAAGGGCACGCTGCTGCTCATGCTCCGCGAAATCGCGCCGGAGGGCCGCTATGCCAACCGAAGCGAGACGGCCTCTTCCGATTCGGCCAAGATTGACCGGTTAAAAAACGTCATCGGCTATATGCACCGCAATTACCACAGACCCGTCCGCATAGCGGAGCTGGCCAGGCAAATTCCGATGAGCGAAGGGCAGTTTTGCCGATTTTTCAAAGGGATGACCCGCCAGACGCCGATCGAATATTTGAACGCCTTCCGGATCCGGAAAGCGGCGGAACTGCTGCTGCGGCCGGACAGCAAAATCTCGAACGTCGCGATGGACGTTGGATTCGACCATATCAGCTATTTCGTCAAAGTGTTCCGGTCCATCATGAAATGCACGCCTTCCGAATTTCGCAAAAAAAGCATGCAACACTTTGAGCCTTAATTTCGTATAAGCAATTATTAGAATTTTGTAACGATTTGATCATTCATTTTTAATCAACATTTAATATTTGTGATTTACAGTAGATTTAAACCCGAAGACAGAGAGACATGAAGAATTCCTTCATAGAGGATGGAGGCTGCAGGACATGAGAACCACACTGTTGTTTCAGAACAAAATGATTCCCGTTTACATGACCGACACCCAAAAAGGGGCGGTGGACAAATTGGCCGACGTCTTGAACCGCAAGCTGACTACAGGCAAAAACGCCATCAAAAAGTGCCTATCGTCGCTGATCAGCGTCGAAATTGTCGGCAGCGAGGCTACGCTGCATTCGCTGCACGAACGGGATTCGTTAACGATTTCTTTATATTGATCCCATAAATAAACTGAATCAGGCCGGTCATGCTTGCAAGCCGGCCTGATTGGCGTGCCTGTTCCCCCGGTTGCCCCATACGAACAGCAGCGTCCCGATCCAGCCGCACAACGAGGCAGCCGTCAGCAGAGCGCTTAACGGTACGCTGGAGGCAAGCGACGCGCCGAGAATCGGCCCGAGCGTGCCGCGCAGTCCGAACAGCATCAAATGAATGCCGAACACCATCGCCTCCCGACCGGGCACAAGACGGAAGACGAAGGCAAGAATGCCGATGTCCCATATCGCTTCCCCGATTCCTTGGATCGCATTGCCCATAACGGCCGCAGGATAAGTTCCCCATAAGCCGTACAGCATCGGCACAACGGCATAGGCTCCGATTCCGGCCATAAGCGTATATTTGATCGGAAACCGGTCGATCATCAGACCGGCAATCCAGAAGGTCAGCAGCAAGGCGGTATAATAGGCGACGCGCGCATATCCGATTTGCACGTTGCTGAGCGCGAGCACGTCGACTTGAATCATTTGGTACAGCGGCGAGGCAAGCATGTTGCCGAACCCCGCGAAGGTGGTTGCCGCAAGAAATACGGCCAGCACCCGATTGCTTCGCACCAGCTGCCATTGCTCCTTGAACGAAGCTTTGCCGCCCGTTCGCGCGGCGCCCGACTTTCCGCCGGTCTGCCCGTCGTTATGCTTGCCCGGCTTCTTTTGCAGCTTCAGCGATTGAAACAGCCCGATCGACAGTAGGCCCGCAATGGAAGCCGCCATGAGCGGACCGGACGGTCCGAACCGTTCGGCCCAGCTGCCGACGGCATAGGCGAGCGGGATCATAAGCACGCCCATCGCGACCCGCACGTATCCCATCAGCCGGCCTCGCAAGTCCGAAGGATACATTCTCGACACGAGCGCGGCATAGGCGGGCGCCTGGATGCCCATCAGAAGCTGAAACGCCAGAGCGGTGGCGACATAAACGGACGGACTGGCCCACAACGCCGGAAGAAGCAGCAGCGTTCTTCCAATGGCGTTCGGAATAATGACAAAAGGCTTCGGATTATCGGCTTTCTCGATCCAGGCGGCCCATAACGGCGAAAACACAAGCCCGATCGCCGGCGCCGCCGCCAACAGGCCGACCTGAAAGTTGGAAGCGCCTTGCTGAATCGCAAAGGCGACGTAAAATTGATTGACGACCACGTTAAACAAGCTGTACAACAAGGATGCCCCAAAGTCGATTTTCGCGTTTCTCCAAACGCGTGGCGTCATCGCCATCCCAAGCTTCATCATGCGCGAACCCGATTTCGCAGCGCTGCCCATCTTCCGATCGATACCTTCTTTTCTATGTTGTAAGCTGCCTTCAACTTTCCGCTAACGTACGGAGGACCCTTTGCTGAAGCAAAGGATCCTCTGTTCTCGGTTGATATGGATATTACTACAGTTCCAATCTTTTGTACAGACACTTTTATGACGTTTGCTCGACTCTGCTGTGCCGCCATAATTGTGCCGCTATCCATGCACAGCCGAGGGCTACGAGCGCTCCATGGGCCGTACGGAGCGGCTGCCCGACGAAAAATTGCGGCACATACAGCAACATGCCCAAAGCGAACGGAATGCCGCTCCATTTCCGGTATCGGCCCGATTTCCAAATGGCTGCGGCAACGATCGCCGCCGAAAGTCCGAGCAGCAAAAATCCGACAAGGAACATGACGATGCCGGGGCCGTAACGAACGTCGGCCTCAAGGCTGACCAAGGCCGCCGACTGCTGCGCGATCGCTTCCTGCCCTATGGCGTATAGACCGAAGGTTTCTGCTCCATAATAGGACAGGATCATGCCGGTGCCCAGTACGCTCGACACGAACGCAAGGTACGGCAGCGACTTAGAGCGAGCATCCCCCAGCGACCGGAAAAGTCCAAACGCTCCGAGCTGCAGCAGCGTGAAGGCGACCATGGCAACCATATGCGACGCGATCCATGGGGCGGATGCGAAAGCCGCGGCGCCTTCCAGCGAAGACTCGTCGGAAAAGGGACGAAGCGCCGGATAAACGATAAGCAATATTCCCGCAACCAAGAAAGATAGAGCTCCAAACCTCATTTGACCATTCATTACGGATTCCTCCTTGTCATCTCAACTTCAAATCGCTTCGTTCCGCAGTCCGCGCACATAACATCGCAGCACGAAGCTTAAGCTTGCATCCGTGTCCACCGGCATGCCGAAGCCGCCCTGTTCTTGCAGCGAAGCAAATCCGTGCAGCAGACTGCGGAAGCCTCTTACCGCATGAACCGCATCGTCCGTTTCTAAGCCGAACGGCTGCAGCGCCGAAAGCAGCTTGGCGACCAGCTGCTCGCCGAGACTTGCGTGCAAGCGGTTCTGCTCGCGCGGCGCGCGTATCGTCAGCGCGTACAGCCCGGGATGCTCCCGTGCAAACGCCATGTATGCGGCGGCCGCCGCGTACAGCGCTTCTTCCCCTTCGCGGCCGCCGACAGCCATGGACAGTCTTTCGTTCAGCTCCGTCAATCCGTATGCAATGAGCCGGTCCTTCAAATCCGTCAAGCTTTCCACATGGTTATACAAGGAGGGTGACCGAACGTTTAGCCGTTTGGCCAATTCGGCCAGCGTAATCTGTTCCGCTCCTTTCTCGTCCGCGATGCCGGCCGCGGCCGACAAAATGTCGTTCATATCCAGTCCTTTGCGAGGCGACATCATCTTTCGTCCTTTCTGTACGAATAGGTTGTTACGGTCAGCTGCGTTCAGCCTTGACGAAGGCGCGCTCCATAGCCGTTACGGGACGCTCCAGCATGTCGCCGTGACCGGGCGCCAACAGCGCAGGCTTCAGTCCGGCAAGCTTGCGGGCGCTGCTTAAGCCAAGGGCGGCATCCCACGTCGCCAGCGCCGGAAACGGAAAGACCAGCTTCATCATGCCTGCCGGCGCCACGCCTCCCCGCGTCTGGAAGGCGTCCCCGGCAATAAGCGCCCCGCAACGCTCATCTACGAATGCCATCGAGCCCGGTGTATGCCCCGGCGCGGACACTGCGACAAGCGAGCCGATCCGGTCGCCGTCCTGGATCAACACGTCCGGCTTCGTCCGGATACCGCTCGGCACGCCGCCCCGTATCGGTGCCGGCGGCTCTCCCGCTTCCAGCGACTTGTCCCCGGCCAGAAGCTTGGCGTCTCTTGCGGAAATGTAGACCGGAACTTCCGGCATGCGGCTCTTCAGGCCGTCCAAGGCGCCGAC
>Ga0065721_10048958_pt1 | contig 56769 bp, 42 predicted proteins | sample Mesricmetagenome_FD_59108 | JGI IMG/M metagenome (GOLD analysis project Ga0065721, IMG submission 59108) | Mesophilic microbial community from rice straw/compost enrichment Sample: eDNA_1 v2 (version 2) | ecosystem: Engineered > Solid waste > Grass > Composting > Bioreactor | place: USA: Davis... | reverse complement strand
CGAGGTGCGGGTGCTGACCATCGACGATCCCGTCGACGGCCGCGCCCTGGAGCCCCTGATCGAGACGACGGCGAAGCCCCTGGCCTGGGGCGGCTTCGACGAAGACGCGCCGTGCGGCCTGTGCTTCACCTCGGGAACAACGGGCGCGCCCAAGGGCGTGACCTACACGCACCGCTCCAACTACCTTCACACCTTGAGCGCGCTCGGCGTCGACAGCCTGGCGATCTCCCGCGCCGATACGGTGCTGATGGCGGTGCCCATGTTTCACGCGAACGCGTGGGGGCTCCCCTTCATCGCGCCCGCGGCGGGCGCTAGCCTTGTTCTGCCGGGTCGGCACCTTGATGGCGCGAGCCTGCGCCGGCTTATCCGCGATCACGCCGTCACGGTGGCGGCCGGCGTGCCGACTGTCTGGTTGGGCTTGTTGGAGCACATGGACCGCGAAGGGGGCGGCCTGCCCAGCCTGAAGCGGATCGTTCTTGGCGGCGCGCCGACGCCCCCGTCGCTAATGGCGCGATTGCAGGCGCGGCTCGGCGTGATCGTCCAGAACACCTGGGGAATGACCGAGCTTTCCCCGGTGGGAACGGTCGCTTCGACGGCCGTGGGCGATCGCCAGGCGGTGCGCTCGGGACGCCCGGCGATCGGCGTGGACCTGATGCTGGCCGATGAACAGGGGCACCCTCTGCCCGATCAACGGGCGGCCGAAGGCCATCTTCACGTCCGCGGCCCGGCCGTGATCGAACGCTATTTCGACCAGGCCCAGTCGGCCACCAACGGGGAGGGCTGGTTCGCTACCGGCGACCTGGCGCGCATCGACGATGACGGCGAGCTTCGCATCACGGGCCGCGCCAAGGAACTCATCAAGTCCGGCGGCGAATGGATCAACCCCGCCCAGATCGAGGCCATCGTGAACGCTCTCCCCGAAGTGGCGATGGCGGCGGTGATCGCGCGGGCCGATCCCAAATGGGGCGAGCGGCCGATCCTGATCGTCGAGATGCGCGACAAGGACGTCGGCGACGAGACGTTGCTCGCCGCCTTGAAGGGCAAGGTGGCCAGCTGGTGGATTCCCGACGCCGTCATCCGGCTGGCGCGCATGCCGGTGGCCGGCACCGGCAAGATCGACAAGAAGCGGCTCCGGCGAGACCACGCCGCGAGCGCCGCTCAGCCTGTCTGAAGGAGACAAGACGCTATGACGTTCGCAACTTTTCCGTCGGTACTTCCATGAGCGGCCAGGAGGACGTCTTCCTGGTCAGCGGCGCCCGCACGGCCATCGGCGGCTTCGGGGGGAGCCTGAAGGACATCTGCCCGATCGACCTGGGGGCGACGGCGATCGCTGCCGCCATCGAACGCGCAGGCCTTGCTCCTGCCGAGGTGGACCAGTCCGTGATGGGGCAGGTGCTGCAGACCGAGCCCCGCGATCCCTATCTCGCCCGCGTCGCGGCGCTTCAGGCCGGGGTGGGTCAGCAAGCGTCCGCCCTGACCGTCAATCGTCTTTGCGGGTCCGGCCTCCAGGCGATCGTCTCGGCCGCCCAGGCGATCCGGCTGGGCGAGTCCCGTGTCGCCGTCGCGGGCGGAGCGGAGAGCATGAGCCGCGCGCCGCACCTTCTGCAAGACATGCGCTGGGGCCGGAAGATGGGCGACGCGCAGGCGATCGACATGCTGACCGGCGCGCTCAACGACCCCTTCGGGGCCGGCCACATGGGCGTCACCGCCGAGAACATCGCCGAGCGTCAGGGAATCGATCGCGCCGCGCAGGACGCCTTCGCCGCCGAGAGTCACCGCCGGGCGGCGGTGGCGGCCGCCGAGGGACGCTTCGAAGCCCAGATCGTCCCCGTGGAGATCAAGTCGCGCAAAGGGCCGATCCTGTTCGCCCAGGATGAGCACATCCGACCCGAGACTTCTGTGGACGGGCTGCGCGCCCTGCGACCGGTCTTCAAGGCGGAAGGCTCCGTGACCGCGGGCAACGCCTCGGGCATGAACGACGCCGCCGCGGCGGTGATCCTGATGTCCGGCTCCGAGCTTGCGAGACGCGGCGCGCGGCCGATGGCGCGTATCCTCAGCTGGGCGGTTGCGGGCGTCGCTCCGGAGGTCATGGGTCTTGGGCCCGTGGAGGCGGCGCCTCTGGCGCTGTCGCGCGCGGGACTCGCAGCCGGCGACATGGACGTCATCGAAAGCAACGAGGCGTTCGCCGCCCAGGCCTGCGCCGTCATCTCCCTGCTGAACCTAGACCCGGCACGGGTGAACCCCAATGGCGGGGCTATCGCCTTGGGTCATCCTCTGGGCGCCAGCGGCGCCATCGTCGCCATCAAGGCGATGTATGAACTTCAGCGGACGGGCGGCCGCTACGCTCTGATCACACTGTGTATTGGCGGGGGCCAGGGCATCGCGATGGTGATCGAGCGAATTTAGGCGTCCCGCGCTGGCGCGTATGTCGACCTGGCAGCCGCACGAACTCCCAAGGTCCGCCGACACATTGAGGCCACCAATTCCGGCGTTCCGAGGATCAGGATCGACAGCTAAGCCGCGAAGACCAATCGCGGTGTGAGGTATCGTCCAAATCCTGCTCCCGCACCCAACAATACCTCACACCCCGACGTGAGACCCTGATCAGAAACCCCACGGTCACCAGCCGTGGGGTTTTCTGCGTTCCGGGACCCGCCCAGGCCCAACAGGATCGCCAGCGCGCATCGATTTCGGCGGGGCGCCCTGTGACGCTTCTGACAGGCTGATGAAGCAGACCACTTCAATGTGGGTCGGTCGCGGTCCCTCCACGGGCCCTGGTCTGATGGTCTGGTTCTCGCCGTGGCGCCAATGTCCGCTGCTGGCGCTCTCCCGCCCTATCAGGCGTTCACGCCTCTAAGCGGGAGCCGGAAGGCTCCGCTCAGAGCTGGGGGGTGGTCGGCGAGCCGGGGAAGAAGTGTTTGCGTCTCGTCGCGATCGCAAACCTGCGGATCAATGAGGTCGCTCCATCGACATCGAGGTCGGCGGCGGGAGAACCGTCTAAGCTCGATCTCAGGGCCTCGAGGCGCCAGAAACTTCGCGCCAGCTATAAGCGTCGACTTGAAGCCGCTCTAACGACTTCAATGGCTTAACCCTAAAAATCGTGTGCGAACTCCGCTCGAACCAGCTGGGTTCGCGGCTGCGCTAGCCTCTCCTGATCGCAATGGAGAGAGACATGCGCTCGTTCAGCCGTTTACCATTTTCCCGCTTACGGGGAGTGGGAATATATCTTGACGTGTCCTCAAATTCCCCAAACGGTAGAGCTCGAAGGGGGATCGTCATGCGTATTTCAGTTTCGGCCGCCGCGCTAGTCGCCTTGGCCACCTGCGCCTCGGAGGTCTTCGCCCAAGAGACCCAGGCCTACTTCTACGACGTTCACGGACGGCTTACGGCAGTCACCCGCGCCCTGCCGAACGGCGGCTCCCGAAGCCGCTACGGATTGGACAACGCGGACAACCGCGCCAGCGACGCCCGCGAGACAATCGCGGCCAAGGCGCTGACCTACGCTCTTGCGCCGACCGAGAGCTTGCTGCCGACGCAGTTCCTCCGCTCGCCAGACAACCGCTTTACCTTCGTCCTCCAGGGCGATGGCAATGCGGTCATCAACGGACCGACCGGCGTGCTGTGGGATTCCGACACGGCCACTGGGCAGTCGACCATCCTGACCATGCAGGGGGACGGCAACCTGGTGATCTACGGGCCGTCCAATAATCCGGTCTGGGCCACCGGCACGTCGGGCCATCCGGGCGCGCAGCTCGTCCTGCAGAGCGACGGCAACCTGGTCATCTACGACGGCGCGACCCCGATCTGGGCGTCGGGCACTGGCGGGCACTGAGGGGACGAAAATGCGCAACACGCTCAAAGCCGCGCTGCTGGTCAGCAGCGCCCTGATCGCCACGCCTGTCCTGGCGCAGCAACAGCCAACGCCGCCTGAACACTACACCCTCGACGCCCAGGGCGTGGATTTGGTGCAGGGGACATTCAACTATTCCGCCGTCGATGTCGCGATCGGACCCGCCGGGGACGGAGGAATCGTCCATGGCCGCGTCTGGGCCAACGGCGGCTGGCGCGACACGTTGGCCGGCACTATTGCGGTGTCGGGCTCGACCTATGTGGTCAGCTTCGGAGGGGTCAGCGAAGTCTTCGTCAAGTCGGGATCGACCTTCACGCCGGCGTCGAACAACGGATCGACCCTGACCCAGTCCGGCACGTCCCTCACGCTCACGGCGTCGGACGGCACGCAGGCGCTCTACTCGACGGTCTACAGTGGCTCGACCTCGGCCTATCAGGCCAACGGGGCGGCGCTTATGGCCGTCTATAGACCCAATGGGGAGCGCCTGGAGTACTTCTGGGACGGCATCACCTATTGCAGCGTTCGCGAGCCGACCCCCGATCCGGACGATGAAGGGGAATGCCTGGTCTGGGCCAATGCCGTGCGGCTGGAAGGTGTGCGCAACAACCGCGGCTACCAGATCAATTTCAAGTACGCCTCTGACGAGATTCCGCTGAACGCCATCGAGTTGCGGGCAGGGTGGCTGAAGCGCGTTGGAGCGATCGGCATCAATCTGGCGATCGACTATTGCTCGCCCTACGACAACACCTGCACTGGTACGAGGAACTGGCCCCAGATCGCCTATGCGGCCGGCCCGTTTGGGGGACAGATCACCAGCGCGACCGATCAGTCGGGCCGCACCACGACCTACAGCTACAGCTCCGGTCAACTGTCCGGCATCCGCCTACCCGGATCGACCAGCGACGACGTCAGCGTCAGCTACACGTCGGGGAAGGCCTCCCAGGTCATCTCCGCCTCAGGAACCTGGAACTACGCCTACGCGGACAGCGGTACGACGCGGACTACGACGGCCACGGGTCCTAATAGCCAGTCGCTCACGGCCGTCTCAAACTTGACCATCGGCCGGGCGACCTCGGTCAAGGACGCCCTGAACCAAACGACTTCGTATCAGTACGATACCCAGTCCAGGCTAAAGCGGGTCACCCAACCGGAAGGGAACTACGTCGAGCTGACCTACGACTCGCGGGGCAACGTCACCCAGACGCTGAATGTGCCGAAGTCGGGCTCGGGCCTGTCGAACATCACCACCAGTGCAGCCTACGCCTCGAGCTGCACCAATCCGATAATCTGCAACCTGCCGTCCTCGACCACGGACGCCCGCGGCGCGGTCACCAACTACACCTACGACGCCACGCACGGCGGACTGCTGACGATCACCCAACCCGCGCCGACCACGGGCGCGGCCCGGCCAGAGACCCGCATCACTTATGCGGCCCAGACGGCCTATTACAAGAACAGCGCGGGCACGATCGTCGCGGCACCGTCATCGGTGACCTTGCCCACCGCCGCGTCGACCTGCGCCTCTGGCAGCGCCCCGGCCTGCGTTGGAACGACGAACGAAACCCGCACGGTCGCGACCTATGGCTCGGCCGGCGTGGCCAGCAACCTTCTACCGACCGCCATTACCAATCGCGATGGCACGGGGACGCTCAGTGCGACTTCCACCATGACCTATACGCCGAACGGCGACGTGGCTTCGGTCGACGGCCCGCTCAGCGGAACCGCCGACACCACCACCTATCGCTATGACGACGCCCGCCAGCCGGTGGGTGTGATCGGGCCGGATCCGGATGGCGGCGGCGCTCTGCTGCGCCGCGCCCAGCGCGTGACTTACAATCCCCGCGGGGCGGTCATCTTAACCGAGCAAGGCACGGTGACGGGTCTGACCGATCCCAACTGGGCGGCGTTCAGCAGTCTGCAGCAGGTTTCGACCGCCTATGACACGCTGGGTCGTCCGACGCATCAACGGCTCCAGGCGGGCGGCACGACCTACAGCCTGGTCCAGACGAGCTATGACGCCTCGGGACGGCCGGACTGCGTCACCCGACGCATGAACCCGACGACCTTCGCCAGCCCGCCGGCCTCGGCCTGCACCCTGGCCGCGACCGCCGGCTATGGACCGGATCGGGCCATGCGGTACCAGTACGACGAGGTGGGTCGGTTGAAGTCCTCGACCTCGGGCTACGGCTCGGGAACCGAGATCACCGAGAGGGCGACCTACACCGCCAACGGCAAGCCGCTGACGCTGACCGACGGGAAGGGCAACGTCTCGACCCTGGCCTATGACGGCTTCGACCGGCTGAGCCGGATGCGCTATCCGAACGCCTCGGGCGGCGGGTCCTCGACCACGGACTTCGAGGCCTATGACTACGACCCTAACGGCAACGTCACCAAGACGAAGACGCGCGCCCAGGCCGTCACCACCCCGATCACCTACGACTTCAACGCCACCTACGACGCGCTGAACCGCCAGACCCTGCTGGACGCCCCCGCGGGCATGGCGGACACCAGCTACACCTACGACAACTTCGGCCGACTGCTGACCGCCAATAACGGCGTGGCCAACAGCCAGACCTGGGACGCGCTGGGGCGGCTGACCTCGGAGACGGGGCCGCTGGGAACGATGGGCTACCAGTACGACTTGGCGGGGCGCCGCACGCGCCAGACCTGGCCGGACGCCTTCTACGTCACCAACAGCTGGAACCTGGCCAATGAGATGACGGCCGTGCTGCACGGCGGCACGACCCAGATTGTCGGCTTCTCCTACGACAACCTGGGGCGTCGCACGGGTATCAGCCGCAGCAACGGCGTCGGATCGGCCTACGGCTACGACGGCGCCAGCCGCCTGACCAGCCTCAGCCACGACGTCGGCGGCACGGCGGCGGACGTGACCTACACCTATGCCTACAATCCCGCCGGCCAGATCACGTCCAAAACCACCAGCAACGACGCCTATCTGTGGACCCCGTTGGTCGGCTCGACCACCTACACCCTGAACGGCCTGAACCAGGTGACGGCGGCGGGAGGCGCGGCGCTCTCCTACGACAACAACGGCAACCTGACCAACGACGGGACACGGTCCTACGCCTACGATCCGGCGAACCGCCTGACCGGCAGCGGCACGGCGACGCTCAGCTATGACGCCCTGGGCCGTCTGGACAACTACATCGGCACGCAAGGTTCGCGCTACCTTTACGACGGCGTAGAAGCCGTTGGGTTCGCTTCCTCGGGCACGACAATCAACACCCGCTTCATCCGCGGACCGGGCGTGGACGAGGTGCTGGCCAGCTATACCTCGACCGGCTCCACGCCGGCGCAGTTCTGGCTGCCGGACGAGCGCGGGTCGCTGGTTGATACCGTCAACGGCTCGACGGGCGTCAGCACGGCCATCAATACCTACGACGAGTACGGCAATCCCGGCTCGGGCAACGTCGGACGGTTCCAATATACTGGCCAGCTGTGGCTGCCGAGCTTCGGAGCTTATTACTACAAGGCCAGAGCTTATCAACCTGCCTTGGGGCGGTTCTTGCAGACCGATCCGATAGGATACCAGGCGGGGATGAATATCTATGCGTACGTCGCGAACGATCCGATCAATCTTGCTGATCCACTTGGGCTAACGCAGGAAGATGGCGCACCAGATCCCTCGCCCGGCTGTTCCAGCACGCATCTTCGCGATAGAAATACCGGGCGATATATTGAAGGCTCATGGGCTCAAACTTGCCCGACGACCTTTACAGGAGGACTTTTTGGCTGGATTGTTGGCCGCGGCACATTTGGCGGTCTAAATGGGCGAGGAAGCAACGACCCCGGGGAAAACCGTTGTGCTTCACCGTCCATTTCTCAGTCGGAGAGGGCTGCCGCCCAGATGGGAAACAGAGCCGCTTTTTGGTCCAGCCGCCTTCAGAGGGGGGACCCATTGGCGCGAACTGCAACTGCGATTGTAAACAACACTGGATCAGGTCGGATAGCAAACGACGTGCTTGCCACGGCGTTAATACAGAGAAATGCGGCTGCAATGAATCCGCAGAATATCAGATCTGTTCAAATAGAAGTTCGCCAGATCGGCGTTGAACTTTTACGGGCGCATGTGGCGGCAGTTGACGCTTCCAATGGCAACCTATCTGCGGCTGCCATTGCTCAATATCACTTCGACGTATTCTCTCGTCATGACCTGCCACCTAGGGCATTTGGTGGGTCTACATTCTTCGGAAAGACCTGGGAGGCCTCAATAACTTCATGGCGCTGGATGGACTGCCGATGAAAATCGTAAAACTAATTTCAAAAGTTGCAATAACAGCCGCAACGACGATACTCGTCGGATGCTCGGGGGATAATAAAAGTAAAATTGTTATCGACGGTCATGCGTTTGATGTACCATCCAATTATGTTGTTGATGAACCAATACCGTGGCTTCCAGCAAGCCAACTCGATGGTTTAATGTTTTACATAAACCCTGACGCGCCACTTTCTAAAAGAATGAGTGTCTTGGTGCAGTCAAGCAACATCTCTTGTCGCCCCCCATTAACTTCAGGTCCGCTGGCTGCAGCATGCCAATCTTCTTTGAAATCGGACACGCATTACCCTAATGGTTATATAGAGAGATTTTATCCAAATAATGACTCCACCCAGTGGTCTTATAGAATACCCAAAGGGGCCGAGACGGGAAGCGCCATAGTTGCAACTTGCTCGGCTATGAGCGACGGAGATGGACTTTGCTATTCCTTTGGCATTTACGACGACCTTGTCTATAAAATCAGCCTGAGAGATAGCGAGGTTAGAAATCTTCCAGGTATCCGGATGCGGGTGCATGAGCTTCTATCTTCTTGGGAAGGAGTGCCCATTCGATAGGCGAGGATAAGTCCTTTTCAGGCTAAAACCACCTATCTACGGGATCAATCAATCGCCGCAGCCGGTCGTTGACGTTACGCCGATTGCGCGCCATTTCCCGGCGCGCCGTCAGCCGTTGCGGTTCCACCACTCAATCGGGCCCCACTCGCCGCCAACCACGTGCAGCCGCAAGACCTCAGCTTCTTGCTGAGCAAGGTTTCATCCCAAATGCGATTGAACTCGAGCTTTGAACTTTGGTCGCCTTATACCCTGTTAGGGCAAAAAAAAGCGGCGATCGCCGCCTTCTGCCGCATGGTCGAGCTGCCATGGTCCGATGCGACACTAGACTAGAAGCAGAAAGCCATTTCGCGCGACATTCCTAGGATCGCCCGATGTGGATCGGTCACTGGAAGCTCCGCCTCGGGCCAGCGGGGAGAAGCCACCGAGGCAGCCTCATTGGTGAGCAAAGTGGCAGCGGAAAATTATCGTGACCAATCAGGCGGGAGTCGAGCCACTCTTAGCGGTCCCGACAGCGGCCTACCCACGGCTCCCAAATGTCGCGTTACCGGCGGATTGCCGATGACCGCAAATGGCGCTGAACAGATCCAGAGAGCGTAGACTGGGCTACGGACAGGGAGGCGACCTCGATGGAGGTTGGCCATGCGCCAGTCTGACCTGTTCAAGCAACCGAAGCGCCCATGGAACGCCGGCCGTCTGATCGGCCCCAAGGCACCGCTGAAGCCGAAGCACATCTGGGCAATTCGACAGCAGTTGAAGGTCGCAAAGAGGATTCGAGACCTTGCGATGTTCAACAGCGCCCTGGATGCCAAGCTGCGAGCCTGTGACCTGGTTCGGCTCGTCGGTCCATTCATTGGCTTGATAGCCGCTGTGCTGACGTTCGCTTTCGCGCATCACTCGGCATTCAACGCGGCGTCCCGAGAGCAGTAGTGAGAGAGGTCCGCGACGGGTCGGGATCCGTCTTAGCCAACCGGGCGGGAAGCGGACGTCCTCGTCCAGCGACGGTATGGCTGAACGTCGTGTTCCCGGCTCTCAGCGAATGACCGGTTCCGGCGCACTCCCGACAAGGCCGAATAGAGCGCCGGGGAAGCCCCGGCGGCGGTGCGATCGCTGCGAGGCTAGTCCCGGTTGGCCTTTATGAAATCCACAAAGGCCCTCAGGGGCGCCGGGACGTGGCGACGGCCCGGATAATAGAGAAAGGGTCCGGAGAACGCCTGCCACCAGTCGGGCAGAACGGGTTCGAGCGCGCCGCTGTTCAGGTGCGGGCGCAGCCAGTCTTCGAACAGGAACACGACGCCGGTCCCGGCCAGAGCCGCCTGAACGATCACCTCGACGCCAGGGCCGATGCTGACGACCAGAGGGCCTGGCGGGTCGATCATGACGATCTCGCCGTCGCGCTCGAACTCCCACGCAAGCAAGGCCCCGCTGGAGCCCCGGCCACGCAGACAGTCGTGTTGCAGCAGGTCGCGCGGATGCTGGAGACGGCCGCGCCGGTCCAGATAGGCCGGCGCGGCGGCGGCGGCGAACCTCTGAAAGCGCGGGCCGATAGGGACGGCGATCATGTCCTGTTCCAGCTTCTCCTCGTAGCGGACGCCGGCGTCGCACCCTGCGGCCAGGACATCGACGAACCGCTCTTCGATCACCAGTTCCAGGACGATGTCGGGATAGGCTTTGAGAAAGGCGGGGATGATGGCGGGCAGGACCATGACGGCGGCGCTGACCGGCACGTTCAGCTTCAGCGTCCCGGCCGGCCGGTCGCCGAGCCCCTTCACCGTATCGAGCGCCGCCTCGACCTCGTCGAGTGCGGGGGTCAGACGATTGATCAGGCGCTGACCGGCCTCCGTCGGAGCCACGCTACGCGTCGTGCGGTTCAGAAGGCGGACGCCCAATCGGTCCTCCAGCCGCCGGACCGTCTCGCTGAGGGCGGAGGCGCTGAGGCCGGTGGCGCGGCTCGCCTGCCGAAAGCCGCCCGCGCGCGCCACGGCGACGAAGGCGTTCAGGTCCGCAAGATCGGTCGCCATTGTTCGTCTTTCCGCACAGCCTGTTCCGATTGCATCGACTTATCGCACGGCTGAGGCGCGCGCACATAGGGCTCAAACGGAACAGGAGACCGAACATGACCACACTCGACACCGCTGGAACCTTCACCTTGGGCGACCGGACCGTGCGCCGCATGGGCTATGGCGCGATGCAGCTGGCGGGCCCCGGCGTGTTCGGACCGCCGCGCGATCGCGAGGCCGCCGTCGCCGTGTTGCGTGCCGCTGTAGAGGCCGGGGTCAACCACATCGACACGAGCGATTTCTACGGCCCGCACGTCACCAACCAGATCATCCGCGAGGCCTTGCATCCCTATCCCGACGATCTCGTCATCGTGACCAAGATCGGCGCGCGGCGGGACGAGGCCGGCGCCTGGCTGCCAGCCATGTCGGCGGCGGAGCTGACCGGCGCGGTGCACGACAATCTGCGCAACCTGGGTCTTGAGGCGATGGACGTCGTCAACCTGCGGATCATGGGCTCGGACGACGGCCATGGCCCCAGCGAGGGCTCGATCGCCGAACCCCTGTCGATCCTGATCGATCTGAAGGAACAGGGTCTGGTCCGCCACATCGGCCTCTCGACCGTGACGCCGACCCAGATCGCCGAGGCGCGGGCGATGACTGAGATCGTCTGCGTGCAGAACCTCTACAACCTGGCGCACCGCCAGGACGATGTCATGGTCGCCGATCTGGCCGAGGCCGGCATCGCCTATGTGCCCTACTTCCCGCTCGGCGGGTTCACGCCCCTGCAGTCCGACGCCCTCTCGAAGGTGTCGGTCGAACTGGGGGCCACGCCCATGCAGGTCGCCCTGACCTGGCTGCTGCAGCGGTCGCCGAACCTCCTGCTGATCCCCGGGACCTCGTCGGTGGCGCACCTGACCGAGAATCTGAAGGCGGCCGATGTGGGGCTGCCGGAGGCGGCGGTGGCGCGGCTGGACCAGATCGGGGCGAGCTGATGTTCGCGCAGGGTGAAGGAAAAGCGTCTGTGTAGGCGCGTGTGGCGAGCGTCTATGATGTCCGCGCTGGCTGGCAGAGGACGTCACGTAAGCCGACGGAACGTCCGGTTTGCGAAGCTGACTGGACATCAGCTCTTGGCGCATCTCTCAGCTGTCCTGGAGGCTCCTCACCCCGCGCTTTGGCACACCACTTCTATGTTGGAGCCATCGGGATCGAGGACGTAGGCCGCGTAGTAGGCGTCATGATAGCGCGTACGAACGCCGGGTGGACCATTGTCCGTGCCGCCCGCCGCGATAGCCGCTGCGTGAAAGGCGTCGACCAGAGCCCGGTTCTCCACGGCGAAGGCGATGTGCACCGGCGCGACAGGCGCTTCGCCATCGTGAAACCACAGGCGCGGATAGCCATCGCGCCCGAGGCCGTGACGGCGTCCGCCCGAGGCGGTTCGATCCGCCGGGATGCTGATCACGGGTTCGACGCCCAGGCAACGCAGAGCCGCTTCATAGAAGCGCAGGCTGCGATCGGCGTCGGCGACTCTGAACTCGATGTGGTCAAACAGCATGGAGGCGTTCCTTTCCAAGCTTCAAAGGTCGAGGAGGCGCGTTTCGGGAAAACCCTCGATGAAGTCGTCGCCGAACAGCTCGGCGGGCGTCTGGAAGCCCGCTCGGCGCGTTCCGGCCAAGACTCGCCGCGCGGCTTCTGCGGCCGCCATGGGCGTGAAGGTGTAGCCATTGACCGTATGGAGGATCGACCGCGCCGTCGCGCCGTCGCATCCAACGACCTCGACAGCCGCCTGATAAGGATGGGAGGCCCTTTCCTCTGCATTCGGCCCATCGGGCAGGGCGGCCAGATCGCCTTCAGGGAAGGCGGCGCCGGAGACGTGCACGAAGGTCTCCACATTCGCCGCCCCGGTTGACCGGCCGATCGTGATCAGATCGGGCAAGGTCACGGGAAAACAGGGTGCGGGGCCGTCACCGAAGTCAAACAGGACCCGTTCCGCATCCGGGCGGGGAACCAGGCGCCCATGGCTGCGGATGAACGTCTCGGTCGTGACGCTCTCGGCCGCGCTGACCGCCGACCCGCGCGACATGGCGCCAGAGACATGCAGCGCGACCCTGACCGTCTGCGGGTCCTCGACGCGGCGCGCGGCGTGGCCCGCCAGGCAGCCCAGCATGGCGACGCTTCCGCCGCCGCCCGGCAGCAGCATGACACCGGCCTCGCGCGCCTCCTCTTCCAAGACTTCCGCCAGACGATAGCTGTCGAGTTCGGCGGCGATGTCCAGATAGTCCACGCCGTTGCGCAGAGCGGCGCGCATCAGCGGACCGGCGGTTCGCAGAAAGGGGCCGGCGCAATTCAGGATCGCCGCCACCTCCTTGAACGCGGCATCGATCGCGGCCTCGTCGGCCAGATCGAACACGCGATAGGGAAGGTCGAACCGACCGGCGAGGTCGATGAGCGCCTCTCGCCCACGACCGGCGAGCAGGACCGGAAGCCCCGAGGCTACGGCCTGCTCCACCGCCAGACGGCCGGTGTAGCCGGTCGCCCCATAGATCATCAGGGATTTCATGAGGTTTGCTCTTTATTCCAGATCGGCGTCGATGCGCCGGATCAGACCGTCGGGTCCGATCGTCAGGTCGAGGCGGCCGATCTCGTGACCGAAGTCGCCGGTGAAGTCGACACGCGCCCGCGTCCGGCCGGCCTGAAGAGGTTCCACGGACAGGAGGCGGGTCACCGTGTGATAGCCGACGAAAAAGCGCTCGAAATAGTCACGCACGCCGACGTGGCCTTCAAACCGGTGGCCGGTGGAGGGGTCGTCGATCACCGCTTCCGGCGTGAACAGCTTCAGCGTCGCATCGACGTCGAAGGCGTTGGTCGCGGCGATCAACGCCTCAATGATCTGTTCCTCGGTTTCCAGTGGCACGGCGTCAGTTCCCGTGCTGCCAAGACTTGAACACGAACTCCAGGCCGTAGCCGTCCGGGTCGCGGAGCTGGGCCGCGTAGTAGCGCGGGTCGTAGTGAAGTTGCGGACCGGGAGCGTGAATCTCCGTCGCTCCAGCGGCCAGAGCGGCGGCGTGGGCCGCATCGACCATGGCTGCGGAGTCAGCGACGAAGCCCACGTGGACCGCGCCCGGCGCCGCATCGCCCTGCCTCAGCCAAAAGAACATCCGGCCGTTCACGCCGAAACCCTTGAGGTCGGGGTGACCCGCCGGGCCGTCCGCGCCGTCGTAATCGAGGCGGGTGGTGATCCCGAGGATCGGCAGAACCGCTTCGTAGAAGGCGATCGAGCGATCGGCGTCGCTTACGGTCAGGAAAATATGGTCGAGCATCGTCGTCTCCTCAGATCATGTATCCGCCGGCGACTTCGATCGTCTGGGCGTTGATCCAGCGATTGTCGTAGGACAGCAGGCTAGCGATCACGGCGCCGACATCGTCCGGCTCGCCGACACGGCCCAGCGCCGTTTGACCCGCCAGTAGTGTTTCGAACTCTTCGTTCAGGCCGCCGCCCAGTTCGGTGCGGATTGGGCCGGGCGCGACGGCGTTGGCGCGGATGCGCCGCTCGCCGAACTCCTTGGCCATGTAGCGCGTCAACACTTCAAGGCCGCCCTTGAACGCGGCGTAAGGCGCCACCCCGGTGGTGGCGACGCGGCTCGTCGCGCTGGCGACATTTACGATGTGCCCACCGTCGGCCATCAGCGGCAGGAGCGCCTGCGTCAGAAAGAACGGCCCCTTTAGATGCACACGGAACAGCCCGTCGAACTCCGTCTCGGTGATCGCCGCGATCGGATTGTAGAGTCCATAGCCCGCGTTGTTGACCAAGGCGTCGAACCGCGTGGCCTGCCAAGTCTCGCCCAGGGTCTGACGCACGGCGTCGGCGAATGCGGGGAAGCCGGCGCTGTTCGCCACATCCAGCTTCAAGGCCGCCGCCTTGCCGCCCTGGGCCGCGATCGTCGCAACGACCTGTTCGGCTGCGGCCGGGTTGGCGTTGTAGGTCAGGATGACGCCCAGTCCGCGCCGAGCGCATTGGACGGCGGCGCTGGCGCCGATTCCGCGACTCCCGCCGGTGACGATGACAATGCTCATGCGATGGCCTCTCGTATTGGAAGCCAGATGGATAAGCGCACCCTGTCGCCGTTGCGCACATGATCCTGCCCGAAACGTGCCTATTTCTGCTTTTGCGTTGATGCGACCGCGTTCAAGGCTCACACCCTTTGCATGGACGATCAGCTTCGCGAACTCCGATCCCTGGCTGCGCGGGCCGAGAACCGGCGCACGGAAACCGGTATTCCGCGCGTCGCCATGGTGCAGGGCGTCATCCCTGAACACCAACTGGCGGCCGTCTATGATCCGATGGTCAATCTGATCCTGACAGGGTCGAAGACGATCTCCGTCGGCGACCGGACCTTTCGCTACGATCCGGCGACCTATTTCGTGATGTCGATCGATCTGCCGGCCGTCGGGACTGTGCACCCGGCCGACGACGGCGAGCCCTATCTGGCGGTCAGCCTGACGCTGGAACCGGCGATCGTCGCTCACCTCTTGGCGGACCTGCCCAAACCTGCCGGAGGCGGACCGTACAGTTCGGGCTTTTCCGTCGCGCCGGTCACGCCTGAACTGCTCGACGCCTGGCTTCGCATGTTGCGGTTGATGGAGCGGCCGGACGAGGTCGCGGCCCTCGCGCCGGCCTATGAGCGCGAGATCCTGTTCCGTGTGCTCCAGGGGCCGCTCGGCTGGATGCTGCGCGACATCGCCACGCCCGGCGCCGCCCTGTCGCGGATTGGCGTCGCCATCCAGTGGATTCGGGAAAACTTCGCGAAGCCCTTGCGGGTCGAGGCGCTGGCGGAGATGTCCGCGCTGAGCGTTTCCGCCTTCCATCGTCACTTCAAGGCGGCGACGGCGCTCAGCCCCCTGCAATATCAGAAGCAGGTCCGCCTGCTTCACGCCCGTTCCCTGCTGATCGCCGGTGAGGGCAACGCCACCTCGATCGCCTTCGGCGTCGGCTACGAAAGCCCGAACCAGTTCAGCCGGGAGTATGCGAGGCAGTTTGGAAGGCCGCCCTCACGCGATGCGGCCCTTCTGCGGGCGGGGCTACCCTGAGCGCCAAATATTCGGTGATTGGATGTCGGCTTTGAGCAGCGGGGTCCATGTCCGGTTTTGGCGCTCATGGTACGCGGCACCGATAGCTACCCCTGGGCGCCCTTCGCGTCTTTGATGTTAGCGCCTAAGGGATTCACGAGGTTTCGTGATTCAGACATCGTGAACAGCAACTGGTCTCCCGTGGCCGTCTTGTTCTGGATGTAGCTTCGGCGGCTGACGCCCGTCAGGTCCGCGAAGTCGCGGTCAAGGTGGGCCTGATCGTGGTACTCAAGGAAGGGGTCGACGTCCGGGCGGCCGGCCCACGGCCGCGGATGTACAGCCTGAAGGACCCGCTTGAGCCTGGCGATGCGCAGCAGCCGCTTGGGCGAACAGCCGATCTCGCGCCGAAACGCCTTGTTCAACCCCCTCGTCGTGAGCCCAATCGCGGCCGCGGCATTCTGGACTGAGCCTGCGAACTCCCCCGCAATGATCGCATCGCAGAGCACCAGCACCGGCGCCGCTGAATGGCCTGACGCCTCAAACCGACGTCGCAACCACGCGCGCGCGATTGCAGCACGTTCAGCGAAATCCGACGCCTGTGAAAGTCGATCAGCCAGGTCATCGTCTCCACTGCGCCTTAAAGCCTCGGATTCGATCCTTCGTCCCATCAGAGTGGAGAGGGGCGCGCGAGCGAGGGCGACGGCTCCATGTGCCGTCAGAAACACCAGAAAGACTTGCGCCGGCGCGTCGGTGAAAGCGGCGGCAGGCTCGACGACTGGTCCCCACAAGGCCGCACGTGGCGCTGCGGACTCCCTCGCGACGAAGTAGTCGCCGCCCATCATAAAATGCAGCGCCGCGCTGGGGATCGGGAGCTCGATCAGCTCAGCCTGAGACGTCTCGTCTCGCCGCTCTCCGAAACCGATCACCCAAGGCGACAGGTCGAGCGGCGCCTTTTCGAAGTGAAACTCCAATATTCACTCCTCTCCCCTTTTCGAGTTCCGATTTATACAAGCGCGCCCGCGGCTGACGGCTTAATTTTCCGACAGGCTCGAGTGGGGTGATCGTCGTATGCGTTTAGGTGTTGTCGCGGGATTGTTCGGCCTGTTGGCCCAACCGGCCTTTGGCGCGGAGCCCGAAACCTGGCTGCTGTCGGTTGATCGTTGGGGGAATGCGGAGCGCGTCGCCCTTACCCTCGAGGAGGCGGGCGGCGCCCTGTCGGGCGAGCTCAACGGCTGGTCGTTGCAGGGCCGCAGGGATGGCCGGCAAATCAGCTTTACCGCCACTGACTCCCATGGCGTTCCGTATGTTTTCGATGGCGTCGAAACGGGCGACCAGGTTCAGGGATCGGCCGACTATCCTGACACCAGCAACGCCGGGCCACGCGTGCGCCATGTGTTTACGGGCGTGAGACTGGAAGCGCCCTCTGGTTCGCCGACCCGGCTGGAGTACTCGCCACGGACCTTCTCCAACGTCTTTACCGCCGAACTGCCGCCGGCCGTAGTAATTCGACCTGGAGACACGGTCGTCACCCGCACCATCGATTCCGGCGGTGTGAACGAGTATGGCTCCGTAGAGGCCCTGTACGGCAATCCTCAGACGGGGCCATTCTATGTCGCAGGCGCAAAGGCGGGCGACGTCCTGGCCGTTCATATCCGACGGCTGCGTCTCAACCGTGACTATGCGGACAGTCTCGACGGCGTCACTGCACGCGCCCTGTCGCTCGGCCTGGCGTCCAGATCATCGGGACTGGGGAAGCGCGTTCGTTGGCGGCTGGATCGCGCGGCCGGAACCGCGAGGCTGGAGAATCCGCCTGCGGGGCTGCGGGACTATGTCGTCCCGGTTCGCCCGATGTTGGGCGGCCTTGGCGTCGCACCTGACTTCGGCCTTCCGGCGCAATCCGCCGGCGATACCGGACGATGGGGCGGCAACATGGATTTCAACCGGATCGGCGAAGGAGCGACGGTTTACCTGCCGGTGTTTCAGCCCGGGGCCATGCTGTTCCTTGGGGATGGCCACGCCCTGCAAGGCGACGGCGAGACGACGCAGTGGGGACTTGAGACCACTCTGGATGTGGAATTCAGCGTCGAACTACTGCCCGCGCGACCGCTAGCGGCGCCCCGCATCGAAACGCAGGATCGGATCTATGTGTTGGGACAGGCTTCTTCTATGGACGATGCCGTGAAGGCGGCCACGGCCGCCATGATCCAGTGGCTCGAGCAGGACTACGGACTGAGCGTTTCGGAGGCGTCGCTGATTCTCGGCACGGCGGCGGAATATCGGGTGGCGACGCTTGCCGGTCGGAACGCCGGCATGGCCTTGGGGCTGGAGAAGGCACGGCTCTCCGATCTCGTCGCCGGATCGAACTAATACGCACCTCCCGACGTCTGCTTGTCAGCCAAGAGCTAATGTCCGGTTCTGGCGCATAGATGACTAGGGTCGCCGTGTGCGCTGGGTATCAGCAATGGGTGGGTAGCAGTCGTGTCTGGGTGCCTCTCTACATCGCCCAGCCGCTTAGCAGGTCGAGGTGCTCCGCCAGGATCGTTGATCCGATGCCGATCAGCGCAAGCCCGCCCAACAACTCGGCTCGTTTGCCGAAACGCACGCCGACTGCCTTTCCAATCATCATGCCGATGGTGGTGAGAGCAAACGTCGTCAGACCGATGCTCGCGGCAATGATCCAGATATTCACGCCAAGGAAGGCAAGGCCGACGCCGACCGCGGCCGCATCAATGCTCGTCCCAATCGCGGTCGCCACAAGAGCCATGACGCCTGTGCGACGAGGCGCATGCTCCTCTTCATCGACCCGTTGGAAGGACTCCCAGATCATCTTGCCCCCTACGGCCGCCAACAACGCGAAGGCGATCCAATGGTCGATCTTCTCCACCAAGCCTGCTGCTACCAAGCCAAGCGTCCAACCAACCAACGGCGTCACCGCTTCAATGACCCCGAACACCAAGCCGGCACGCAGGGCGCTGCCTAAACTGGGTCGATGGCTCGCGCCGCGACCGACAGCGGCGGCGAAGGCGTCGGTGGACATGCTGAGGGATAGGATCGCGATGGCACCAGGTGTCATAGGGTCACTCCGCCGGACTCATGAGACAGCGCGTCCGCAACCCGGCCGGAACGGGATGCAGAGCACGCTGGTCTCGCTAGGCGGATCGATCCGCTGGTGGCGCCACGCATCCACGGGGAAGTGAATGACGAGTATGTTGACGCGACCCCGGCCGGCTGGCCGGAAGCTACTCCCCAACGGCGTCGTCTCTATAAGCTTAGGTCGCAGCAGGCAACTAGGAGCACAGCGCGTCCCATCAGGAACGTTCGCTATGGGTCGATCGCGGACGTTGAGCCAGCCGAGGTTCAAAGGTTCGCTTTCCGGCCGCAACCAAATGTCCGCAACTGGCGCCTTTGCGCCTTTGCGACCCGTAGGAGTGAGTGAGCAGTGGCAATGTTTTTCGCTGAACTTCCTGGCGTTTAGCCTGCGCGCTGAGAAGTCAGAGTGTGAGCGAATAGCTCGTGCTCCGTCCTCCGCCTGCATCCCTCGCCAGTATCCCCCGTTCCACCAAGTCGTTCATGTCTCGCAATGCTGTGTCCGGCGATGTCTTCGCCAGCGCCGCCCATTTGGCGTTGGTCAGCTTGCCTTCGAAGCCGTCCAGCAGGCGGTTCAGCACCTTCCTCTGACGTTCGTTCAGCGGCTGGTCGGCCAGGGCTTCCCAGAAGCGCGCCTTGCGCATGACGCTGGCCAGGATGGCCTCGGCACCGTCGAAGGCGCGGTCCAGGCAGGCGATGAACCATAGCAGCCATGCAGTGACGTCCAGGCCGCCCTTCTGCGTCGCCTCCAGCGCCTCGTAATAGGCCTTCCGTTCGGCGCGGATTTGGGTGGACATGCTGTAGAAGCGCTGGGGCGTGCCTTCGGCGCGGGCGAGGGCGAGGTCGGCGATGGCGCGGGCGATGCGGCCGTTGCCGTCGTCGAAGGGGTGGTTGGTGACGAACCACAGGTGGGCGAGGCCGGCTTTGAGCACCGGGTCTGGCGTGGCGGTCTCGAACCATTGCAGGAAGGCCGTCATTTCGGCGTCGAGACGGTCCGCAGCAGGAGCTTCGTAGTGGATGCGTTCGCGGCCGACCGGTCCTGAGACGACCTGCATCGGGTCGCCGTCCGCGGCGCGCCAGGCTCCGACGGTGATCTTGGTCATGCCGCTGCGGCCCGTCGGAAAAAGGGCGGCGTGCCAGCCGAACAGGCGGTCGGCGGTGAACGGCTGGGCGTAGTTCTGGGTCGCGTCGAGCATCATCTCGACGACGCCCTCGACGTTGCGATCCGCCGGAACCAGGCCGACGACATCCATGCCCAGGCGGCGAGCTATGGAGGAGCGGACCTGGTCGCGGTCCAGAACTTCGCCTTCAATCTCGCTGGACTTCAGCACGTCCTCGGTCAGGGTGCGGAGTACGGCTTCCTCGCGCAGCGGAAACCCCAGGGCCTCCATCCGTCCGATCAGCCGGCCCTGGCGATGGCGGACGGCGGCGAGCGGTTGGGCGAGGGCGGTGTCGTCCCAGGTCAGGTTGGGCCAATCGGCCAGTTCGTGGATGTAGGTCATATTCGCCGCGCTTTCTGCGGTGAATATGTAGACTATTCGCCGCAAGGGCAAGACGTAATCGACGCAAGTGGTGCGGTGAATATAGGGTGTATTCGCCGCACGCCTCTCGATCAGGCCGCGAGTTGGTGGGGGCCACAAGGCAGCAACGCGATGGACACGCCTCTCGCCGCCAGAGGCCCGCCGACGCGATCTTTCAGTCGGGCGAACGCCGTGGGGCTGGTGCATACGATGCGCCGTTCGTCGGGCTCCCATCTGGCGCGATCCAAGTAGCTTACCGCCGCGTCTTCCCCCGCGATTTTGACGACCGCTTGGCGGATGTCGGCTTGGGCGAACGGGATGAGCCTCGCCGGCGTCCCGACGCCGCCATCTCGTCGTCGGTTTTCGGCGTCGCGAAATCTTTTAATGGGGTCATAAAGGTATTGGCGGTCACCGGTGACCGGTTTTCGTGTTGCCGATGTCCGGTTTTTCGGCGCTTGAGCGGTCGCCGGTGACCGCTTTTCTCGGGTTTGATCGGTCGCGAATGACCGATTTTGCGACGCCTCGACCGCTTCGTCGGGAACAGTTGCGCGGCAGATGTTGGTGCGGCCGCGTCCACGGCGGACCTCGACCTCCAGATAGTCGGCGGCCTGAAGCTCGTCGAGCAGGCGTCGCAGTTGGCGCGGGCTGACGCCCAGGCTGTTGGCCATGCTCTCCTGGCCGCGCCAGGCGCCGCCCTCGCAGGGGTTCAGGTCGTGAAGGATGAAGCCGGCGACGGCCTTGGCCGGGAGGCTGATCTTGGGATCGCTGGCGATGCGCTGATGCCAGGCCAGTTTTTCGGCGACGAAGTTTTCGGGATCAAGGCGGCGGCTCATGGGCGAACCTCCGACGTTGCAGCCGGGCAGGGCAGGGGGTAGAATCCCTGCGGCCTTGAGTGTTGTGCCAAGCCCATTCGAACCCCGCCGAGCGCTGCAACGCTGGCGGGGTTTTTCGTGGTCGAGAGGCGTCCCGAGGGGTTAGCCAAACGGGAAAAATCCCTAGGGATTTCAATATACGCCCTACACCCCGTTAGACGGCACAAGGCGTTGAATGTACAAGAAGAAACGACTTCCCCTCTGTCCGCCATACTCCCGATTCAGAGTGTCAATGCCGATCCACGCCACACCGCTGACCCCTTGCGTGACGGGTTTCGTTTGATCCTGTCCGCTGCCCGTACTGGGGCGGCTCTCTTCGGGTGTGGAGAGAGGTATGCGACGAACGACGAGCTCAGCCTGGCCTGATGCAAAGGGGCGTTTGCGCGGTCGTGCTCTGCAGGCGTAGGTTGGCGGAGACCATGCTCGAACTTCGCCCTCTCCCGACCCGGTGCGCCCAGAGGCGAAGCGACTCCGTCTGCACGACATGCGGCGCGCGGCCGTTCAGCGTGTGCGACAGTCTCGACGCCGGCGATCTGGAGCGATTGGACGCCATCGCTGAGCGCATGGACCTTGAGGCGGGCGAGGGGCTGATCCGTCAGGGAGAGCCGGCCAATTACGTCTTCAACATCACCTCCGGCTCCATGCGGGTCTACAAGCTGCTTCCGGACGGACGGCGCCAGATCACCGGTTTCCTGTTCGCCGGGGATTTCTTCGGCCTGGCGACCGGCCAGGACTACGCCTTCTCGGCCGAGGCGATCGAGGATGCGACCCTGTGCCGGTTCCGGAAGAGCGAGTACCGCGCCCTGATCCGGGACGTGCCGGCGCTTGAGGCCGCGCTGCTGGAGCGGGCCACGCACGAACTGGCTGCGGCCCAGAACCAGATGCTGCTGCTGGGCCGAAAGACCGCCCAGGAACGGGTCGCTTCCTTCCTGCTTGAACTCCCCGGCGACCCGGTGCGACCGTCGGCGGAGGGCTTGGTGCGCCTGCCGATGACGCGGGCGGAGATCGCCGACTATCTGGGCCTGACCATAGAGACGGTCAGTCGCGTCCTCACCCGGCTGAAGACCTCCGGCGTGATCCGGCTGATCTCGCTGAATGAACTGCGCATCGAACAGCCGGAGCGGCTACGCGCCCTTGCAGGGAGCGAGTTCTAGGGAAGCTCCGCCCTGCCGACCCTCGGACGGGAAGGTCTGGTCGGCGCCGTGGGGAAGGCGGATCACCTTATCGCACAGACGGGTCGGCGGGACCCGATGGCTGACCAGGATCAATCCCTGCCCTTGCTCGTCCAGCCGACGGTCGAGGGCGGCCAGGACGCGAGTCTCGGTGGCGGGGTCGAGCCCTTCCGTCGGTTCGTCCAGCACCAGCCACGGCGCCTTGCGCAGATAGGCGCGGGCCAGTCCCAGGCGACGGCGTTCGCCGCCGGAGAGGCGCGCGCCGTCCGGGCCGACGGAGGTATCGAGGCCTTCGGGCTCGGCGCGGAAACGCTCCCCGAGAGCCGCGTCGTCGAGGACGCGCCACAGCTCGGCCTCGTCGTGCGTCCCGGCGAGAAGCAGGTTGTCGCGCACGCTGCCGTCGATGAGGCGAATATCCTGCGCCGCATAGGCGAACAGGGCGCGGCGTGCCGGGTCGTCGAAGGCCGCGGCGTCCTGGCCGTCGATCCGCAGTTCGCCGCCGGCGACGCTCCTCAGCCCGACCAGACGTTCGACGAGGCTGGTCTTGCCGACGCCCGACGGACCGACCAGCCCCAGCCTGCGGCGCGGCGCGATCCGCTGACCCATGATCTCCAGAGAAGCGCCGGCAGGAGGACGGCCAGTGGGCTCTGTGGCGGGCAGGGCGAATGAGGCGTCCAGCCGCGCCGCCGCCATGGCCGCCGCGCCGTTCTGATGCAGAGCCCCCACCAGCCCGGCGGCCGATTCCATTCCCATCAGGGAAGCGAGGATCGCCAGGGCGACCAGCGGCGACGGGGCGTTCGCCGCGGCGACCGTGACCAGCAGGATCGCGACGGCGGTGAGGGCAGCCTGCCACAGCGAAAGCCAGCCGCCCGCTTCAGCGAGGTCGACCCGGCTCCGGTCGAGGTCGCGAGCGAGATCGGCGCAGGCGCCTGAGGCCCAGCCCTCCAGCCCATAGGCCTTGATCTCGGGGGCGGCCGCCTCGAGCGCGGACAGCCGATCCTTCAAGGCGCCGATCGCGACCTGGGCGGCGCGCCCCGCCGGATCGGACAGGCGGCGCGAGATCCAGACGGAGCCCACGCCGGCGACGATCATGGACACCGTTAGAAGGGCGGCCGCGAGGGGGCTAGCGAGGGCGGTCAAGGCGAGGGCCGCGGCGGCGCCCGAAGCCAGCGCCCAGGGCGCGGACAGGCGGACAAACAGGGTCTGGACCGCATCCACGTCCTGCACCAACCGGGCGGAGGCCTCCCCGGACGACATCGCCAGCGCCTGTTCCGGCGGGCCCGAAGCGATGGCGGCGAACAGACGGGGGCGGAGGCGAGCCAGGGCGTTCAGCGCCGCCTCATGCCCGGCGACCCGTTCGACGTAGCGGGCGCCGGTGCGCAGAATGGCCAGCAGGCGAATGACCGCGCTGGGCAGCAGGTAGTTGAAGGCCTGGGCGGCGAGCGGTGCGGCTGCGCCGGTCAGGGCGGCTCCGGCGATGAACCAGCCGGACAGGCCCAGCAGCCCCACGGCGGCGACGGACACGACAGCCGCCGCGATGGCGGCGAGGCGCAGGCGCAGGCGTTCGGCCTGACGTTGCTCCGCGATCAGGGCGGCGATGCGGGACGGGGCGTTTGTCGGGGCGCTCACAGTCGCACCACACGGTCGGCCATGCCGGCGACGGCGGCCGAATGGGTGGCGATCAGGGTCGTCCGTCCCCGCGCGGCCTTCCGGATCACGTCCAGCATTGCCTGTTCGGAGGCCGGGTCGAGATTGGCGGTGGGTTCGTCCAGTAACAGGATCGGCGCGCGCTTCAGCAGGGCGCGCGCCAGGCCCAGCCGGCGGCGCTCGCCTCCGGAGAGGCCGCCTCCGCGCTCGTCGAGCAGCCGGCACAGATCGCTCGTGATCCCGGCCTGATTGGCGGCCGCCAGGATGCGACCGGGACAGGCGGTCGGATCGGCGATGCGGATGTTGTGCGCCAGGGTGCCGGGAACGACCACGGGGTTCTGGCTGGCCCAGGCGATCTGACCGGCGAAACCGCCGGCCTCGCTGAGCCGGACCTCACCGACCTCGACCTCGCCCCCAGTGAGGGGCGCAAGGCCCAACAGGAGGTGCAGCAGGCTGGATTTGCCCACGCCGCTGGGTCCGGTCAGGGCCGCCATCTGACCGGGACGCACCTCCAGGTCGAAGTCGTGGAGAACCGGCGGGGCTTCGCCATAGGCGATGCGGACCCCCTGGAACCGGAGGGCCGGCGCTATGGCCGGTAGATTGCGGCGCTCGCGTGCGATCGGCTCGGGCGCAGCGAGGGCGGAAACCGCCGCCTCGGCGGCCTGGCGGTCATGATAGGCGGCCGCCAGGCGACGCAGCGGCTGATAGACTTCGGGCGCCAGGGCCAGGACGAAGAAGGCGCGAGCCAGGTCCAGCGTCTCCGGGACCGGGAAGGGCAGGAGGCGCAGCAGGTTGAAGCCGCAGTAGACGGCGATCAGGGCGACCGACAGGGCCGAGAAGAACTCCAGCACTCCCGATGACAGGAAGGCGATACGCATGACCCGCGTCGTGCGCCGCCCGAGCTCGTCGGAGGCCGCGGCGACCTCGGCCGTGACTCTAGGCGTGGCGTCGAACGCCAGGACCGCCGATAGGGCGCGGATGCGATCGACGAACAGGTTCGACAGTCTTTGCAACGCCCGGAACTGGCGTCGGCTCTCGCTGGCGGCGGCCGTGCCGGCCAGGGCCATGCCGATGACGAAGGGAACCAGGGTGAACAGCAGAATGGCCGCCGACACCGGGCTGGCCAGGGCCACGATGCAGATGATCAGCAAGGGCGAGACGGTCGCGGCGAACCTCAGCGGCAGGAAGCGCGCGAAATGGCCGTCCAGGGCGTCGATCCCCTCGACCACGGCGGTCAGCCGGCCGGAGGCGCGCCGGCCGCTGCCGAAAAGATCGGCCAGCAGACGATCGCGCCGGTCCGCCTTCACCGAGCGGGCGAGGCGGGCGCCCACGGCGACGGCGGCCTGTCCGGCGACACCGCGCGCCAGGAGGCTGGCGCCGGCCAGGCCGAGCCAGGGCGCCGCCGCGGCCAGGCCCTGGTCGATGCGCGCCGTCGTCATCGCCACGCCCAAGGCGAATCCGGTCGCCGGCGCGACGTCGGCGACCGCCAGGGCGCTGGCGACCAAGGTCAGACGTCGCCAGGGGCGGGCGAGGTTCTTCAGCCAGACGGCGGGGGCGGGAATCGACGCGGCGGTCATTCATGCACTCCGGCGCCAGATCGCCTCCGACGCCATCAGACGAAACGCCGTTGGACGAAATGTCCAAGGACAATCCGCCTACTAAGGACACGCGGGCGTGTGGGCTTTGATCGAGATCAAGGCGAGCGCCCTGCCGGACTTCTAGGGCGGACCTATCGCCGGTCGTCTGGACCGGCCTGGAGCAACGCCATGATCGACCTGGCGGTCGTCGACCTCTCCCGGCTGCAGTTCGCGCTGACGGCCCTCTACCACTTCCTGTTCGTGCCCCTGACGCTGGGGCTGTCGTTCATGCTGGTCATCATGGAGTCGATCTATGTGATGACCCGCCGGCCGATCTGGCGGACCATCACCCGCTTCTGGGGCGTGCTGTTCGGCATCAACTTCGTGCTGGGCGTCGCGACCGGCATCACGATGGAATTCCAGTTCGGCATGAACTGGAGCTATTACAGCCACTACGTCGGCGATATCTTCGGGGCGCCCCTGGCGATCGAAGGGCTGATGGCCTTCTTCCTGGAGGCGACCTTCGTCGGCCTGATGTTCTTCGGTTGGGACAAGCTGAAGCCGCACGCCCACCTGTTCGTCACCTTCATGGTGGCGCTGGGCACCAATCTGTCGGCCCTGTGGATCCTGATCGCCAACGGCTGGATGCAGAATCCGGTCGGGGCGACCTTCAACCCCGACACCATGCGGATGGAAGTCTCGGACTTCATGGCGGTGCTGTTCAATCCGGTGGCCCAGGCGAAGTTCGTGCACACGGTCAGTGCCGGCTATGTCATCGCTTCGGTCTTCGTGCTGGGCGTCTCGGCCTTCTATCTGCTGAAGGGCAAGCACAAGGGTTTCGCCAAGCGGTCGATGACGGTGGCGTCCGCCTTCGGCCTGGCGGCGTCGCTGTCGGTCGTGGTCCTGGGCGACCAGTCCGGCTACGCCCTGACCGACAACCAGAAGATGAAGCTGGCGGCGCTGGAGGCCATGTGGCGCACCGAGCCCGCGCCCGCCGGCCTGACCGCCGTCGGCATCCCCAGCATGAAGGATCGCGAAACCAAGTACGCCGTCCACATTCCGTATGTGCTGGGCCTGATCGCCACCCGCACCATCGACAAGCCGGTGTCCGGCATCTTCGAACTGGTCGCCACGGCGGAGAGCCGCATCGAGTCCGGCGTGATCGCCTATGACGCTCTGGAAAAGGTCAAGGCCGACCCGACCGACCCGGCCGCGCGTGGCGTGTTCGAACGGCATCGCCGCGACCTGGGCTATGGCCTGCTGCTGAAGCGCCACGTCGCCGATCCGCGCCAGGCCACGACCGAGCAGATCCAGCAGGCGGCGTGGGACACGGTGCCGAACGTGCCGCTGATGTTCTGGTCGTTCCGCGTGATGGCGGGAATCGGCTTTGCGATGATCGCCCTGTTCGCCACGGCCTTCGTGCTGTGCACCCTGCGTCGGCACGAGACGCGTTGGTTCTTGCGCCTGGCGGTGCTGGCCTTGCCGTTGCCGTGGTTCGCCGCCGAGTTCGGCTGGGTCCTGGCCGAGATAGGGCGCCAGCCCTGGGCCGTGGAAGGCGTCCTTCCGACCTTCCTGGGCGCTTCCAGCCTGACCGTGCCGCAGCTGTGGGCGACCATCGTCGGCTTCACCGTCTTCTACGGCGCCCTGGCTGTGGTCGAGGTCGGCCTGATCCTGCACGCGATCAAGAAGGGGCCGTTCCACGAACAGCAGACCTTCGATCCCGCCCCCGACACGCCTTCCGAGACGTCTCCTGGCGCCCGTGCGCCCGCGGCGGCCGTCGCCTGACCCCTTAGATCGGACATCCGACCATGGATCTTCCTCTCGACTTCGCCACGCTCCGCCTGATCTGGTGGGGGCTCCTCGGGGTGCTGCTGATCGCCTTCGCCCTGACCGACGGCTTCGACCTGGGCGTCGGCGCCCTATTGCCCTTCGTCGCCCGCACGGATGAGGAGCGCCGGATGGTGATCAACACCGTCGGCGCCACCTGGGAAGGCAACCAGGTGTGGTTCATCCTGGGCGGCGGCGCCATCTTCGCCGCCTGGCCCTTCGTCTATGCCGTCAGCTTTTCGGGCTTCTACCTGGCCATGTTCCTGGTCCTGGCGGCCCTGATCCTGCGGCCCGTCTCGTTCAAGTACCGGTCGAAGCGCCCTTCGGGGACCTGGCGGTCGTTCTGGGACTGGGGCCTGTTCGTGGGCGGCTTCGTGCCGGCGCTGGTCTTCGGCGTGGCGGTCGGCAATGTCCTGTTGGGCGCGCCCTTCCGCCTGGATGGCGACTTGCGGTCCTTCTACGAAGGCCACCTGATCGGCCTGTTCACCCCCTTCAGCCTGCTGGCCGGCCTGTTGTCGGTCGCCATGTTGGTCCTGCACGGCGCGGCCTGGCTGAGCGTGAAGGCCGAGGAAGGTCCGGTGCTGGACCGCGCCCGCGTGTTCGGCACGGTCGCGGCGGTGCTGGCGCTGACCCTGTTCGCGGCGGGCGGCCTCTATGTCGCTTATGGCGGGCTGGGTTACCGGATTCTCGGCCCGATCGACATGAACGGCTTCTCCAACCCGCTGCGTTCCACGGTCGCGGCCGCGCCCGGCGCCTGGCTGGACAACTACGGCCGCTATCCCTGGATGCTGGTCGCGCCGCTCCTCGGCTTCGTCGGCGCTTTCCTGGCCCTCCTCGGTCTTTGGAGGCGTTCGGCGGCCCTGGCCTTCGGCGGCTCGTCGATCTCGGCGACGGGGATCATCGCCACGGTCGGCCTGTCGATGTTCCCTTTCATCCTGCCCAGCTCGGTCGACCCGCGCGCCAGCCTGACAGTCTGGAACGCCTCGTCGAGCCATCTGACCCTGTTCATCATGCTGCTGGTGACGGTGGTCTTCCTGCCGCTGATCCTTCTCTACACGGCCTGGGTCTACCGGGTTCTGTGGGGCCGCAGCTCCACCGGCGCCCTGAAGACCAACCCCGACCTCTACTGAGCCTTAGGAGCCTCAAGCCATGTGGTATTTCTCCTGGATTCTCGGCCTGGGCCTGGCGGTCGGCTTCGGCGTGCTGAACGGCCTGTGGCACGAGTTCCACCTGTTCGACGAAGGCGACGCGGGCCTGTCTGCGCCAGATTCGTCCCGGGACGTCGACGTGCCTCTCTAGGGCCGCGCCGGTTCCATGTCCGTACAGATCCGATCCGCCCTGTCGTCGCGCGCGCTGATCGCCCGCTACGACGCCCATGCGCCCCGCTACACCTCCTATCCCACGGCCGCCCAGTTCACCTCGGATGTCGGCCCGCAGGCATGGGCGGACTGGCTGGCGGCCGCGCCGACCGAGGAGGCGGTCTCGCTCTATCTCCACATCCCCTTCTGCAAGCGGCTGTGCTGGTACTGCGGCTGCAACACCCGGGCGATGAACCGGGCCGGGGCGATGGCCAGCTATGTCGATCTGCTGCTGAGGGAGGCCGACCTTGTGCTGGAGAAGATCGGGCGGCGCGTGCGTGTCGGTTCGATCCACCTCGGCGGCGGCACGCCCAACATGCTGCCGCCGGAGATGCTGGAGCGGCTGTTCGCCGGCCTTTCCACCCGCTTCGACCTGGGCGACTGTTTCGAGATCGCCGCCGAACTGGATCCCGAGGTTCTGACCGAGAACTGGGCGAAGGCCGCCGGCCGCATCGGCCTCAGCCGCGCCAGCCTGGGGGTGCAGGATCTGTCCCCCACTGTGCAGGCGGCGGTAAATCGTCCGGAGTCCTTCGACCGCATCCGCTGGGCCGCCGGCGTCCTGCGCGAGCAGGGCGTCGCCTCGTTGAACCTGGACCTGATGTACGGCCTGCCGCTGCAGACGGTCGAGACCGTCATCAACACCCTGGGCCTGATCACTACGCTGGAGCCGGAGCGGATCGCCCTGTTCGGCTACGCCCACGTGCCGTGGATGAAGCCGCATCAGAAGCTGATCCATGACGCCGACCTGCCAAAGGCCGAGGCGCGTCTGGCCCAGAGCCAGGCGGCGTCTCGCTATCTGACGGGCAAGGGCTGGCGGTCGATCGGCCTGGACCATTTCGCGCTGCCCCATGACTCCCTGGCCGCCGCCGACCGCGCGGGCCGGCTGCGGCGCAACTTCCAGGGCTATACGACGGATGCAGCGCCGGTGCTGATCGGCCTCGGGGCCTCGTCCATCAGCCGCACACCGCTCGGCTTCATCCAGAACCTGGCGCAGGAGCGCGACTGGCGCGCGGCGGTGGGGGAGGGGCGCCTACCCTCGGCGCGCGGCGTCGTCCTGACCGCCCGGGACCGCTTCATCGGCGAACTGATCGAACGGCTGATGTGCGACTTCGCAATCGACGTGGACGGTTTGATCCGAAAGCACGGCCGCGATCCAGGGGAGATTGCGGACGCCTGGTCGCGCCTGGCGACGTTCGAGGCCGACGGCCTGGTCGAGCTGGCGTCCGGTCAGGTGACGGTGACGCCGCTTGGCCGCCCCTTCGTGCGGGCGGTCTGCGCCGCGTTCGATCCAGGCGCGCGTCAGTTCCACCAAAGGCACGCGCGCATCGTCTAGATGGACAAATTGTCCACGTTGGCAAGGGTTTGCGCTGGATCAAGGTCCCCATGGCGCGCCCGGCGCATCGTCCCGTTCAAGACGCCGGACCGGCCCGCATGAGGCGGCCCGCGGCGCCGGGGACGAGACCGATGAACCTGAAGACCCTGATCCTTTCCGCCGTCGCCGCGGCGGCCTTCGCCGCTCCGGCTGTGGCTCAGACCACTTGGGAAGCGCCCAGGAAGGGCGACATCATCGTCACGGGCCGCGTCACCGACGTCTTCTCCCGGACCGACGCCGCCATCGTGACGGCCGCGGGCGCTGATTCAGGCCTGCACGTCGATGTGGGCGACAGCGTCATGCCGACCCTGGGCTTCACCTACTTTCTGACCGACCATCTGGCGGTCGAGGCCATCCTGGGCACGACGAAGCATGAAATCCGCGCCCAGGGACCGGGCACGGACGTGGCGGTGCACGAGACCTGGGTCCTGCCCCCGGTCGTGACGCTGCAGTACCGGCCCCTGACCGAAGGTCGCTTCAGCCCCTACGTCGGCGCAGGCGTCAACGCCATGCTGTTCTACGGCGGGGAGGACAGGAACGGCTTCACCGTCGATCTGGATGACGGCTTCGGTTACGCCCTACAGGTCGGCGCGGACATCGGCATACAGGGGCCATGGAGCCTGAACCTCGACGTAAAGAAGGTCTGGTTCGACACCGACGCCTCCATCAACGAGGGTGCACTGAAGAGCGACGTCGATCTGGACCCGTGGGTCGCGTCGATCGGATTCGGCCGCAGGTTCTAGCGAGCTCTGGACGACGCCTTTCTGCGAGATCGACCGCGCGAGCGCGGGCGTAGGAGGGATCTATCGATCGACGCGGGCGGGCGGAATCGTCCGAGACAGCTGAGGCAGGACGACGAAGACGAGGCCTGCCGCGGCCGTCAGGCAGGCCGCCGGGAACAACATGGGCAGGATGTCGCTGCCGGTCGCCTGCTTGATCGCGGGCACCACGGTCTGGGCGACGAAGCCGCCCAAGTTACCGATAGAGTTGATGGCGGCGATGCCGGCGGCCGCGCCGGCGCCGCGCAGGAAGGTCGGGGGCAGGCTCCAGAACACCGGCTGGGCGGCGAAGATCGCCGGCGCCGCGATACAGAGCAGGGCGAACTTGGCGATCGCGCCCGGAACCACGACGCTGAGCACCAGGCAGGCGGCGCCCGCCAGGGCGGGGCCTGCGATGTGCCAGGCGCTGTGACCCACGCGGGCGGCGTGGCGGGGCAGCAGCCACAGGGCCAGACCCACCAGGACCCACGGGATCACATTCAGCACCCCGTTGACGGTGTTCGATACGCCGAAGCCCTTCACCACCGTCGGCAGCCAGTAGCTCAGGCCATAGGCGGCCAAGGGGAAGCCGACGTACATCACGGCCAGCAGCAGCACCCGTCGATCCAGCATGGCGCGCCAGGGCGAGGCGTGGCCGGGATCGGGTCTGGCGTCGGCCTCGTCTCTCAGGGTGCGCTGGAGCCAGGCCTTCTGTTCCGGCGTCAGCCAGGGCGCCGCGTCGGGGCCGTCCGGAAGACGCCACAGCACATAGGGGGCCAGCAGCACGGCGGGCAGGCCAGTGGCGATGAACACCCACTGCCATCCCGCCAGGCCGAAGAGGCCGTCCAAGTCCAGCAGGGCGCCGCCGATCAGGGCGCCCACGGCGTTCGCCGCCGCGCTGGCGATCATGAAGGCCCCGATCATCCGGGCGCGGTGGGCCTGGGGGTACCACAGCGTCAGAACGTAAAGGACGCCGGGGAAGAAGCCGGCCTCGGCCACGCCCAGCAGGAAGCGCAGGGCGTAGAACATCGCCGGGCTGCTGGTGAAACCCAGGCCGATCGTGATCAGGCCCCAGGTGGCCATGATGCGGGTGAACCAGACCCGGGCGCCGACCCTGGCCAGGATCAGGTTCGCGGGCGCCTCGAACAGGAAGTAGCCGATGAAGAAGAGGCCGGCGCCCAGGCCGTAGACCGCCTCGCTCATCGACAGGGCGTCCGCCATCTGAAGCTTGGCGTAGGAGACGTTCTGTCGGTCGATATAGGCGATCAGGTACATGAGGCAGAACAGCGGCATGAGCCGCGCCGTGATCCGCCTCAGCGACGCCGGGCCGATGGATTGAGTCATGATCGTCGCCTCCCGCCGTCGTCTCGGGCCGGCGGGACGCCAGGGGCGTTGCGGGCTTTGCGACGGTCAAGCCTTGGCTTAGGGGTAATCGACCCGCTTTGACAACGCCGCCAGAGGATTCGCGCCATGCTTGTGAATGCGCTTCGCGCCGCCTTGGCCGCCGTCATGATCTGGACGGCCGTCTTGGCGGGGGGCGCGACGGCCCAGCCGGCCGATGGGGCGTCGCCCCGCGTGCGCGCCCTGCTCGAGCGCATGACCCTGGACGAGAAGATTGGCCAGCTGAACCAGACGCCGGGCGGGCGCCAGCGCGCCCTGAACTCACGCCTGGACGCGGCGGCCCTGGAGCGTGTGCGGCGCGGCGAGATCGGCTCGTTCCTGCACGTCGCCGGCGCCGCCCAGATCCGTGAGCTGCAGCGGGTGGCGGTGGAGGAGTCGCGGCTCGGCGTGCCGCTGCTGTTCGGCATGGACGTGGTGCACGGCTATCGCACCCTGTTCCCCGTGCCCCTGGCCCTGGCCGCCAGCTGGGATCCGGAGCTGATGGAGCGGACGGCGCGGGTGGCGGCGGTGGAGGCCACGGCGGCAGGCCTGAACTGGACCTTCTCGCCCATGATCGACATCGCCCGCGACCCCCGGTGGGGCCGGGTGGTCGAGGGACCGGGCGAGGACCCCTATCTGGCCTCCGTCCTGGCGACCGCCCAGGTGCGCGGCTATCAGGGCATGTCCCTGGCCGAGAACACCGCCATCCTGGCCACCGCCAAGCATTTCGTCGGCTATGGCGCGGCCCAGGGCGGACGCGACTACGACAGCGCCGACATCTCGGAGCGCACGCTGAACGAGGTCTATCTCCCGCCCTTCCACGCGGCAGCGAAGGCCGGCGCCGGGTCGATGATGACCGCCTTCAACGACATCGCCGGCGTGCCGCTGACGGCCCATCCCGAGCTGGTGCGCGGGGTGCTGCGCGAACGCTGGGGCTATGACGGCCTGATCGTCAGCGACTGGAACGCCATTCCCGAACTGCTGAACCACGCCGTCGCCGCCACGCCCCAGGAGGCCGGCGCCCTGGCCTTGCGCGGCGGTGTCGATATGGACATGGCGGGGAACCTGTATGCCGCCCATCTGAAAGCGGCGGTCGAGGCCGATCCGGCCCTGCTGCCGCTTCTGGACCAGGCGGTCCTGGCGGTGCTGACGGCCAAGGAGCGGCTTGGCCTGTTCGAAGACCCTTACGGCCGCGCCGATCCGACGCGCGAGGCCGGAGCCATGCTGACGCCCGAGCATCGCGCGGTCGCGCGCGAGGCGGCGCGCCGGTCGATGGTGCTGCTGAAGAACGACGGCGACATCCTGCCGCTGGCCTCGAGCGCCCGCCGCATCGCCGTGATCGGCGCCCTGGCGGAGGACGCCAATTCGTCGCTGGGCAGCTGGCGCGCGCAAGGCCGGGTCGAGGACGTGCGGCCGCTGATCCCCGCCCTGCGCGAGGCCCTGCCGCAGACCAGCATCACCTACGCCCCCGGTTATCGCCCCGAGGCGGCCCAGGCGATCGCGGTCACCGCGGCGGGCGAAGGCGCCCAGGGCGTGCAGGAGGTGTCGGACGCCCAGGCCCTGGCCGAGGCCGTCGAGACCGCGCGCGCGGCCGATCTGGTCCTGTTGGTGGTCGGCGAGCATTTCGACCGGTCCGGCGAGGCCCGCAGCTATACCGACATCGGCCTCAGCGCCGCGCAGGAAGCCCTGGCCGCCGCCGTGCTCGATACCGGAAAGCCGGTCGTGGTCATCCTGATGAACGGTCGACCCCTGGCCATCGCCGAGCTAGCCCGGCGCGCCCCGGCGATCCTGGAGACCTGGTTCCTGGGGGTGGAGTCCGGGCCGGCCATCGCCGAGGTCCTGACCGGCCGCGTCTCGCCCGGCGGCCGCCTGCCCGTCAGCTTTCCGCGCGCCAGCGGCGCGGCGCCGCTGACCTATGCCCACCTGCCCACCGGACGCCCGGCGGCGGAGGATCTGACGCGCGACACGGCCCGCTATCGCGACCAGCCGATCACGCCGCTGTTCGCCTTCGGCCACGGGCTCAGCTATGGCCGCTTCGACTATGGACCGCTGGAGATCAGCGAGCCCGAGATCGACGCCCAGGGCCAGGTCGAGGTCAGCGTCGTCGTGCGCAACACCGCCGACGTCGCCGCCGACGAGGTGATCCAGCTCTATGTCCGCGACCCGGTCGCCGCCGTTTCCCGGCCGGTGCAGGAGCTGCGCGGCTTTCGGCGCGTGGCCTTCGCGCCGGGCCAGGCCAAGCGCGTCCGCTTCACCCTCACCCCCGCCCAGCTCGCCTTCTGGGACGCCGGTCGCTGGCGCATCCAGTCCGGCGTGGTCCAGGTGATGGTCGGCGCCTCGTCGGCCGACATCCGCGCGCGCGGCGCGTTCACCATCACGTCGGACGGTTTGGGCGATGCCCCCGCGGCGGCGATACCGACCCCATCCGTGGAGGAGCCCCTGTCTTGACCCTGTCCCGTCGTGCGATCCTGGCCGGCGCCGCCGCCCTTTCGACCACCGCCTGCGCATCCGCAGGCCAGGCCGTTCGCTATCCGACCGTCGGCCGCATCGTCCGCGAGGACCCCGCGCTGGATCGCCTGATCGCGCCCGACGCCGTCATCGAGCGGCTGGCCGAGGGCTTCACCTGGTCCGAAGGCCCGGTGTGGATCGCCGACGGGGGCTATCTGCTGTTCAGCGACGTGCCGCAGAACCGGATTCACCGCTGGTCCGCGCGCGACGGAGCCTCGGTCTTCATGTCGCCGTCCGGCTACGACGGGCCGGACGCGTCGGGCTTCCGCGAGCCCGGCTCGAACGGCCTGATCGCCGGCCCGGCCGGATCGATTCTGATGGCCGACCATGGCAACCGCGCCATCGCGCGGGTCGATCTGGCGACGAAGGCCAAGACCCTGCTGGCGACGCGCTATCAGGGCAGGCGGTTCAACTCTCCGAACGACCTCGTTCAGGCGGCCGACGGCGCGATCTTCTTCACCGATCCGCCCTACGGCCTGAAGGACATGGCGCAGTCCCCGCTGAAGGAACTGCCCCACAGCGGCGTCTACCGGCTGACCCCCGACGGCGAGGTGATCCTGCTGGAGGACGGCCTGACCTTCCCCAACGGCGTCGCCCTGTCGCCCGACCAGCGCACCCTTTACGTCACCGTGTCCGACCCGGCGCGCGCGGTGGTCATGGCCTATGAGCTGAGCCCGGCCGGGCGAACGTCCGGCGGCCGGGTCCTCAGGGACTTCACCGCGATGGTCGGCGCCGCCGCGCCGGGCCTGCCCGACGGCCTGGCCGTCGACGCCCAGGGCCATCTGTTCGTCACCGGGCCGGGCGGCGTCCACGTCCTGACGCCCGAGGGCCGTTCACTGGGCCGGATCGACACAGGCGCAGCGGCGGCCAACTGCGCCTTCGGCGAGGACGGCCGGACCCTGTTCATCACCTCCGGCGCGTTTCTCGCAAAGGTGCGGACGCTGACGCGCGGCTGAGAGCGCGAGAGATCGACATCGTCAGTCGCCCTGGCGCGGCGTTCCGCACAGCCGGGCCAGGAAGTCGGGGTGGGACGGCAGTTCGTCGACCCTTGATCGGATGGCCTGGCGAATCCGGACCAGCGTCGCGGCCAGTTCCGCCTCCGGCATGGCATCGGCGAGCGGGTGGTAGCCTTCGGGCGTCAGGCCCTGGCCGTACAGGACCGGGAACCAGTTGCTTTCCCGAAACAGCTCGTGGTTCTCGACCATGACTTCGCCGCGGGCGCGAAAGTTGTCCAGCCGGGCCTGGACGGTGTCCGGCGTCGGCATGTCCCGGCAGTGTCGCCAGAACGGCGTGTCGTCGCGCTGGCTGACCTTGTAGTGGGCGATGATGAAATCGCGGACGCTTTCGTACTGGCTGTCCATGAAGGTGTTGAACAGGCCGGCCATCCGCGTATCGACCGCGGTCGCGGGGAACAGGGCCAGAAGCTTGGATATGGCGGCCTGGATCAGGTGGATGCTGGTGGATTCCAGCGGCTCCAGAAAGCCGCTGGCCAGCCCCAGGGCGACGCAGTTGCCGACCCAGCTCTTGCGTCGCCGACCCGTGGTGAAGCGCAGGACGCGCGGTTCGCCCAGCGCTCGGCCGTCCAGCGACTCCATCAGGTCGCGGGTCGCCTGGTCCTCGCTGATGAAGGCGTCGCTGAAGACATAGCCGTTGCCGGTGCGATGCTGCAGCGGGATCCGCCACTGCCAGCCGGCGTCGCGCGCGGTCGAACGGGTGTAGGGCGTCAAAGGATCGACCCGCTCGGACGGAACGGCGACAGCGCGATTGGCGGGAAGCCAGTGCGTCCAGTCATCGTAGCCGGCCTTCAGCGCGCCATCGATCAGCAGGCCGGCGAAGCCGGAGCAGTCGATGAAGAAGTCGCCCCCGACCGTACGGCCGTCCTGCAGCAGCACCGATCGGATCAGGCTGCTTTCGCCGTCCTGATCGACGGCGACGATCTTTCCCTCGCGCCGGATCACGCCCAGTCGCTCCGCATAGGCGCGCAGGTGGGCGGCGTAGAGCGAGGCGTCGAAATGATAGGCGTAGTTGATGCGGGGCAGGCCCGGCGACGGCGGGACCCGGCCGAAGCGGTTCAGCCGCATCGCCTCGCCTTCGGCGATGAACAGGTGGTTGTCCGGGTCGCCGCCGGCCTTCAGCGCGCGCAGCCAGTAGTGGCTGAAGGCGATCCCGTTCATGTCCGGTCCGAACAGGCCGAACGGGTGCATGTAGACGTGATCCCGGCGCCCCCAGCCGACGAACTGGATGCCCAGCTTGTAGGAGCCTTGGGTGGCGCGCAGGAAGTCCGCCTCGTCGATGCTCAGCAGCTTGTTGAACAGCTGGATCGGCGGAATGGTCGCCTCGCCCACGCCCACCGTCCCGATGGCGTCGGATTCGACGACGGTGATCGACCGCTCCCGTGTCCCCGCGACCTTGGCCAGCGCGGCGGCGGCCATCCAGCCGGCCGTGCCACCGCCGACGATTACGATGTCGCGGACAGGATCGGCTGGCGTCATCGGGGGGCGCCCCTGAAGGCGTCGGCGGGCGGCAGGGCCCGCACCTCCTCGGCGATCCGCGCCAGCAGCCCCCGGAACTTGCCCATCTGTTCGTCGACCGGCACGCGATCCACCAGCGGATCGTGACCCGCCGGCGTCAGGCCGTGGCCCAGAAGCACGGCGGACCAGTTCTGCTCCTGAAAGGTCTCGTTTTCGGTCAGCAGGGGGAGGCCGCGCGCACCGAACAGGCGAAGGCGGGCGGCCAAAGAAGGGGGAAGGTCGACGCCGCGCGCCTGTCGCCAGAAGGGTTCGCCTCGGCCGTTCAGCGCATAATGGGTCAGCTGAAAATCGCGCACATAATTGACGTGATCGGCGATCCCGGCGTTGAAGGCCTCGGCCTCGGGCATGTCTTCCGCATCGACCGGGAACAGGGCGATCAAGTGTGTCAGGCCAATGTGCAGGGCGTGCAGATCCGTGGCGTCGAGACGTTCCAGCACCGCTGCGGCGCCCCCCAGCGCCACGCGGTTGCCGACCCATGCGGTTCGGACGCCCGGCTCAATGGTCCCGAAGGTCGCGTCCGCGACCTGGGGAGCGCCGGTGATCTGCGGCAATCGGGCCAGGACGGCGTCGTCGCCGGCGCTTGCCGAGTCGTAGGCGGCGACGATGGCGGTGCGCCTCGCCAGAGGGAACAGCCCGGCCCATCCGCCCTCAAAGGCGACGATGCGGCTGTGGCCCGGGAGGGCGGGCAAGGCGGGCGCGGACGCGGTCAGCGTCCGGTTCGCCCCGAACCAGCCGCGCCAGGATGTGAAGGACGCGTCTGGATCGCTCAGGATCGCCTCGGGCCCCGAGGCGTCGATATACAAGTCCGCCGTGATCGACGCGCCGTCACCGAACTTCAGTTCGACGATCCGCTCGCCGTCGCGCCGGATGGTCTCCACCGCGCCGCGCACGACCTCCACGCCCAGGTGAAGGGCATGGCGCCGGATCAGGTCCACATAGGCGCGGGCGTCCAGGTGAAAGCCGGCGGCGACCGGGATCGTCTCCTCGATTCCATCGGGTGCAAGGGCGGAGCGGCCCTGCCGCGCGGCGGCGGCGGCCAGGGAGAAGTCGTCCCAGCTCACCCGCAGGCCTTCGCTGCGCGCCTTCACCCAGAACTGCAGGAAATCGATGTCCTCGATGGCCACGCGCTGGGTGTCGTAGCCATGGGTGAAGGCTGGCTGGCCCGGATTCCAGTCCGCGAACTGCTGGCCCAGCGCCGGGGCGCCGCCGGTCGCCGCCAGCACCTTGCCCGAGTTTAGGCCCAACAGGGCATGCAGTCCGCCCAGCGACGGCGTCGCGACATAGACGTCGGCCGCCGTGAGCCGGCTGGTCAGTTCGACGACTCGGATGCGCATGTCGGTGCGGGCGAAGGCCCGCTTCAGGGCCAGCGCGGCCAGCCAGGCGTCTGCGTCCCGACCGACGATCGCCACCTCGCGCACGGACCGGCTCATGCGCCCCCCGCGCGCGAGGGCTCTTCGCCTTCGCAATAGTCCCGCACGAACTGCGCGTGCGTCGGCATGGTGTCGACGCGGCGAGAAATAGTGTCACGCAGGGCGTCCATTTCCGCCCGCACATCATCCAGAGGCAGGTTGTCCGCCATCGGATGATAGGCCTGGGGCAGGACGCCCTGGCCGAGGAAGACGCTCAGCCAGCTGGGGGGCGAGAACAGGCCGTGTCGGTACTGGGGCACGTGCCCCCGATGCCGGAACAGGGCCATCTTCTCCTTCAGGCTGTCGGGAACGTCCATTTCCCGGCAGTGCCGCCACAGATCGGAATCCGTCCGGGTGTTAGCGTGATAGTGCAGGATCAGGAAATCCCGCACCCGGTCGTACTCGTTGTCGACGGCGTGGTTGAAGGATTCGGCCAGCGCGGGGTCGATCCGCGCTCCGGGGAAGTTCCGAAGCAACGTCATCACCGCGACCTGGGTCAGATAGATGCTGGTCGATTCCAGCGGCTCAAGAAAGCCGCTGGCCAGGCCCACGGCGATGCAATTCTTCGTCCACGACGCCGTCCGCCGCCCGGAACGGAAGCGGATCGGCTTGGGCTCGGCCAGGGCCGGCGCGTCCAGGTTTCCCATCAGCCGGGCGGCCGCCTCGTCGTCGCTGATGAAGGCGCTGGAATAGACATAGCCGTTGCCGGTCCGGTGCTGCAGCGGGATACGCCATTGCCAGCCCGCCTCCAGCGCCGTCGAACGGGTATAGGGCGTCAGGTCGCCGGCGCGCTCGGTCGGCACGGCCAGGGCCCGGTCGCACGGCAGCCAGCGCGTCCAGTCCTCGAACGGGCCGTTCAGGGCCTGATCGATCAGCAGGCCGCGAAAGCCGGAACAGTCGATGAACAGGTCGCCTCCGACAGTCTCGCCGGACTCCAGCCGCAGGGAGGCGATGTTCCCCGTGACCGGATCCAGGGCGACCGACTTCACCTGGCCTTCGGTGCGGACCAGTCCGCGCGCCTCGGAAAAGGCCCGGAGATACTGCGCATAAAGGCCGGCGTCGAAATGGTAGGCGTAGTTGTAGGTCGAGTTGATCGCTTCGACGTCGTCGACGGGAAAATCGAAGCGGTTTCGACGGCTGGCGACAATGGCGTAGGAATAGTCCTCGATGTTCGAGGCGTGCCCCGCCCGATTGGCGCGCGTCCACAGATGATGGAACGCCACGCCCCCCATCGCGCGGCCGTGCGCGCCGAACGGGTGGATGTAGGACGAGCCGATAAAGCCCCAGTCCCGAAACTCGATGCCCAGTTTGAAGGTGGCGTTGGTCCGCCGCATCATCTCGGACTCGACGATGCCGACCATGTCGTTGAATTCGCGCATCTGCGGCAGGGTCGCTTCGCCCACGCCGACCGTGCCGATGGCGTCGGATTCGATCAGCCGCACCGTGCATTGCGTGCGCTTCAGCACGCCCGAAAGGGCCGCGCCGGTCATCCAGCCGGCGGTCCCGCCGCCGACGATCACGACTTCAAGAGGCCTGTTCACGACAACTCCCGGAAGCTGAAGGAAAAGGGGCGCGTCGCCGGCCGGCGACGCGCCCTTCGATCCTCGCAGACCTCAGTAGCGGAAGCGCAGCCCCAGGACGAGCCTGCGGTCGGCCTTCACCCAGGCGTTCGGCGTCAGGACGCCGCCGTCGTCGGCGTCGGTGACCTGCTGGTACAGCTTCGTCTCCGTCGACAGCAGATTGCTGCCTTGCAGGCTCAGCTCCAGACGGTCGTTCAGACGATAGCGGATCGAACCGTCGAGGAAGCCGGCCGAGTCCTGCCAGATCGGCAGGTACACGCAGCAGTCCACGGCGGCGATCAGGAACTCCGAACGCCAGTTGTAGGCCAGTCGAACCGCCCACGGTCCCCGCTCGTACATGCCGACCAGATTGTAGGTGTGCTCGGACAGGCCTTCCAGCTTGTCCACCTGCAGCACGGTGCCGTTGCTGCCCGGCTGGGCCGTTTCGCTGCCGCCGCCGCCGGTGGCCACCTTCAGATTGGTGTTGCTGATCCCCTGGTTGTCGATCCAGGTGTAGTTGGCCTGCAGGCCCAGCCCCGCCCACGGTCCGGGCAGGAAGTCGAAGAAGCGCTGGAAGCCGAACTCCAGACCCTGCACCTCGGCGCCGTCGCCGTTCATGGGGCCGCGCACCTGGACGGTGCGGGTGACGTCGTTGTTGGTGACGTCCAGCTCATAGCCGCCGTACTGAATGTAGTCGTGGTACTTCTTGTAGAAGGCCGTGACCGTGAAGGCGCCCACCTGCGCGAAGTAGTGTTCCAGCGCGATGTCGAACTGGTCCGCGGTCATGGGCTTCAGATACGGGTTGTAGGCGTTGGCCGTATAGGCCGGATTGACCCCGGTGATGTCGCCCGCGCCGTTGCGGATGTAGCGCGGATCGGTCGGGTCGTTGCCCGGCAGCGAGGTCGAGATCTCCACATAGTTCTTCAACAGGCCGATGTCCGGACGCGCCATGGCGCGCGACGCGGCGAAGCGCAGCACCCAGTCGGGCGCCAGATTGACCCGCAGGTTGAAGCTGGGCAGCCAGTTGCGGTGCTTGGCCGCGGCGGTGCTTTGCAGCCCGCCGCCCGAGTTGAAGGCGATGTCTTCCGGCGACAGATAGCAGCCGATCGAGCCGGGAACGCCGACAGGCGCGCCCGGGATCGGCGTCACCGGCTGGCAGTCGATCGTGCTGGGCGAGAAGGGGATGGGATAGGACAGCGAACCGGTGCTGGTGTTGTCCGTTTCGACGTAACGCACGCCGATGTTGCCCGACACCGACATCCCGCCGATCAGCGCGTCCGGACCGCCGAAGCGCAGCATGACATAGGCCGCGCGGGTCTCTTCCTCGACGTCGTTCAGCTCGTTCGGACGGAAGCAGCCTTCGGTCTCGCCGGGCCGCGAGCAGATCGGACGCCACTGGTCCTGGCCGACCCCGATGCTGTCGTAGCTGAGCAGGTCGGCGGCATGATCGGCCAGTCGATCCATGTCGAAGAAGACGTATTCGCCGTGCGTGCCGAAGAAGTCGCTGCCGAAGGTGCGAACGTCATAGAGCCCTTCCGGATAACCGGTGAAGGCGCCGTTGGGCGCGGTCCGGTCGATGTTCCAGAAGGCGGCCTGGCCGCTGCCCAGGTTCCAATTGTTGGCGATGTTGCCCCAGTTGAAGCCGCTGTAGCGCACCGTCTGCTGGCGATCGGCGTAGCGAACGCCGACGCGCAGGGAGTCGAACCAGGACGAGCCGAGGTCGTACTCGACGTCCGCGCGCAGGGCCAGCTCGTCGCCGTCGCTGTCCTCGATGTGGTCCATCGCATGGTTGTAGCGATAGTTGTTGGGGTTCGAGAGACCGCCGGCCGACTGGTTGATGTTCGTCGGCGCGCCCAGGGTCATGCGCGGCCGGTCGCCGGTGGCGTCCAGCGTCAGGTCGGCGAAGCTGTACTGGCCGATCTCCACGTCATAGGCGTTGACGCTGGAGTCGACGTACTGGACGTCGAAGTCCGCGCGCAGACGGTCGCTGACCTCCCACTTGAAGTGGATGGCCGCGTCCTGCGTCATGTTCTCGAGCTGGTTGAACCGCGTCACCGCATTCAGGTCGCCGCCCCGGACAGGGTTCGTGCACTCCGGCTGCCAGTTGTAGCAGGGGTGCATCATCGCCTGCCCCTGATCGTTGACGGCGATCTGGGCCGACTCGGCGTCGCTGGCGCCCCACCAGAAGGTGTCGGTCTGCTGGACCAGCAGGGTGCCGTTCTGGAAGTTGCCGTCGGAATCGAACACGAAGTCCGCGCCGCCCGTCCCCGGCGACGGAATCCACGTCGAACGCGCCCCGCCCGGCGTATAGGTGAAGTCCACGGGCAGCGAGAACATGTCGGCGTTGTAGGAAATGATCCCGCGTTCGCGCCACTCATTGGTGAAGTCGGAGCGATTGTACTGGCCCGTGACCTCGAACCGGCCGTCATTGCTGCGCCATTGACCGGCCAGGGCGATGCCGTTGCGTTCGCGATCGTATTCCGTGTCGCGGTTGGCGACGCTGGACGGGATGTATTGGGTGCCCGGACCGAAGACCTCCTCGAAGACGCCCATGCGCCCGTACTGGATGGTCTCCGACTGGGTCGTGACGTTGGAGTAGGCGAAGTTGGCCAGGAAGCCGAACTCGCCCATCTCCGTGTCCCAGCGGTTGCTGTAGATCAGCGACGCCTCGGGCGTGTAGTTCTTGGACAGGTCGCCGTAGTTGACCGTGGCGGACATCTGGATCAGCCGGCCCGGCGCATCGAACGGGACGCGGGTGCGCAGGTTGATGGTGCCCGCGATCCCGCCCTCGATCATCTCGGCGGTCTGGTTCTTGTAGACGTCGACGCCCTGCATCAGCTCGGGCGAGATATCGCCCCAGCTGAGGCCGCGCGAGGAGTTGGCGCTGAAGGTGTCGCGGCCGTTGTACTCGGAGCGGACCTGCTGAAGGCCACGCACCAGAACGCCGGACGGCTCCGCGCCGTAGTGCGAGGTGTCGTCGCTGGCGGCGAAGCGGTTGACGGTGATCCCGGGCACCCGTTGCAGCGCCTCGGCCACCGACTTGTCGGGGAAGGCGCCGATGTCGGTCGCGGTGATGGAATCGACCACCGTCTCGGCGTTGCGGCGAATGTTCTGCGAGGTCTGCAGGGCGCGGCGCGTGCCCGTCACGATGACATCGGACACCTCGGCCGGATCTTCGTCGGCAGGCGGCGCGGCGGTGGTGTCCTGCGCCAGGGCGATGGACGGCGCCGCGAACGCGGCCAGCGCGCCCAGGGCTACCAGCGACACGCCGGCCTTCCAGCCGTGCGTCTTGTGTTTGAATGAATTCATGCCATCGCCTCCCAACGACGGATTTCGGCCGCGCGCGGCGGCGTGTCTTCAGCGGTGAAAGACCCGTCGGTTGAGCAGGTCTGAGCGGTTACAGTCCGGCTCGTCGCGAACGGCGGTCGGATCTTCTGATTTCAAGAGAATGACGATCGGTCCGCGCCATCGCGCGGATTCTGAAAATCACGTCGTCCATCTCAGACGGACGCTGGCCTCCCCCAAAGCGATGTGACGTTCGTGTGATTCCGAACTTGATCGGGATTTACTGCAAACGGAGGAAATCGCGCTAGTAGCATTGTGTTACAAAAACGGCCGCGCCTACCTTGGGTATGGACGCCTGTTACGCAACGGTGGTCTTCGGCCAACGGGGCGGGTGTTTTGAGGATGAAAACGCGCGAAAATTGATGTCGTCCCCCGCTGTAGTCCTGCCCTCGCCAGGCCCGATTCCTGAGGTGTCCGTCGCCACGTCTCGACAGTTCGCGGACACCATCCTGGCCGCCGCGCGGCCTGTGGTCTTCCGAGGCCTGGTCCGCGACTGGCCGCTGACGAAGGCTGGGCTTGAGTCGCCAGCGGCGCTCGCAGCCTATCTGAAGCCGATGGACTCCGGCGCACCGGTCAGCGCCATGACCGGGCCCGCCAACATCGGCGGCGCCTTCGCCTACAACGGCGACCTCAGCGGCTTTAACTTCCGGCGGGTGTCGCTGCGGTTGTCGGACGCGCTGGATCTGCTTCTGGACTATGCAAGTCGGGATGCAGCTCCGTCGTTCGCCGTGCAATCCGTGCCGGTGCGGGCCCATCTTCCGAGCTTCGAGCGCGACAACAGGATGCCGCTGCTGGACAATGCGGTCGAGCCGCGCGTCTGGGTCGGCAACGCCGCGGTCACGGCCGCCCACCACGATCCTTCCGAGAACATCGCCTGCTGCGTGGCGGGGCGGCGTCGGTTCACCCTGTTCCCGCCCGAGCAGCTTCCCAACCTCTATATGGGCCCGCTGGAAAGCACGCCGGCTGGCCCGGCCATCAGCATGGTGGACATCGACGCGCCGGACCTGGCGCGGTTCCCCCGGTTCGCCGAGGCGATGAAGGCTGCGCTTTCCACCGAATTGGAGCCGGGCGACGCCCTCTACATCCCCTATCTTTGGTGGCACCACGTGCGGGCGATGGACCCCGTCAGCATGCTGGTGAACTACTGGTGGACGCCGCCGGACGAGGGCAGGGGCCGCCCGATCGACGCCCTGATGCACGCCATGGTCGCCGTGCGCGACCTGCCGCCCGCGCACCGGGCCGCCTGGCGCGTGATGTTCGACCACTATGTGTTCGAGAACGACGGTCCCGCCGCCGAGCACCTGCCGCCGGAGAGACGGGGCGTGGCGGGGCGGCTGGACGCCCGCATCATTCGCGCCGTTCGAACCGCGCTGGCGCGATCCTTGTCCAGACCATGAGGCTGTCGACCCTGGCGGGGACCATAATCCTGCTGGCGGCGTCGACGGCGTCGGCCCAGGCGCCCACCCCCCGCTCGGTTGCGGGCGCGCCTCCCGAACTGACGGCCGGGCGAGGCGCCGCCGTCCCCTTCGTCGAGCATGAGGCCGAAGATGGCCTGACGGATGGGGAGATCCTCGGCCCCGACCGGCATTTCGGCAGCCTGCCGGCCGAGGCGTCCGGGCGCCGCGCGGTGCGGCTGACGCCGGGTCAGTCGGTGGGCTTCGTGCTGGACGCGCCGGCTGACGCCCTCACGGTGCGCTACGCTGTGCCCGACGCCATCGATTGCCGCGCCGGCGACGCCCGGATGGTGGTCCGCGTCGACGGCTCGCCTGCCGGGACGCTGCCGCTCACACCCTGCTTCAGCTGGTACTACGGGGACTATCCCTTCACCCACGAGGTCGATGGACCGGGCGCTCATCACGGCTTTGACCATGCGCGTCTGCGCCTTAAACGGATCGCGCCCGCCGGCGCCCGGGTGGAGCTGACGCTGGAGGAAGGCGGCGCCCCCTGGGCCGTCATCGACCTTGCCGACTTCGAACGCGTCGGGGCCGAGCCCGCGGCCCCGACGAACGCCCTTTCCGTCCTGGATTTCGGCGCCGATCCGACCGGTGTGCAGCGGTCGCTGGACGCGATCCAGGCGGCGATCGACGCGGGCCGACGCAGCCGCCGGCCGGTATGGCTGGCGCCCGGCGACTATCGCGTGGATGGGCATCTGATCGTGGACCAAGTCGAACTGGTCGGCGCGGGGCCATGGCGTTCGGTGCTGCGGGGCCACGGCGTCGGCGTCTACGGCCGACATGCGCGTGAGGGGGGAAGTCGCTCGGTGACGCTGAGGGACTTCGCCATCATCGGCGAGGTGACGCAGCGTGAGGATCACGTTCAGACCAATGGCGTCGGCGGGGCGTTGAGCGAGTCCCTGGTCGAGAACCTGTTCATCCAGCACACCAAGGTCGGCGTCTGGCTGGACGGCCCGATGGACCGGATCGCGCTGCGGCGGCTGGTCATCCTGGACCAGGCGGCCGACGGGCTGAACCTGCATGGCGGCGTCACCAACGCCCTGGTCGAGGACGTCTTCGTGCGCAATGTCGGTGACGACGGCCTGGCCATGTGGTCCCATCCCATGCCGAACGTCGGCGTGATCTTTCGCCGCAACACGGTGATCGCACCCGTGCTCGCCAACGGCATAGCGGTCTACGGCGGTCGGGACATCGGCGTGTTCGACAATGTGGTGGCCGACACTCTGATGCGCGGCGGGGGCGTCCATCTGGGCGCGCGCTTCGACGCGACGCCCTTCGAGGGCGAGATCGCCGTGAGCGGCAACACCGTGCTGCGGGGCGGATCGATCGATCCGGTGTGGAAGTTCGGGGTCGGGGCGGTGTGGCTCTACGCCCTGGACCGCCCCATCGACCGGGCTGTCATCCGCCTGTCGGACACGACCGTGATCGACAGCACGGACGCCGCGCTTCAGGTGCTGGGCCCGCAGCCGATCGCCGGCGTCTCGGTGGAGTGGATGACGGTGCGGGGCGCCGCCTCTGTGATCCAGATCCGGGCGCCCGGCGAGGCCGTGCTTCGTGACGTGACGGTCGAGGATCTGAGCGGGCCCGCGATCGACGATCACGCCCCTGCCTTCACCCTGATCGACGGCGGGGGCGCGCGCGGCTGGTCGCCGCAGGCGCGCTCCCTGAACAAGCCCTAGTCCAGCGCCTTGAAGCGAATCGCCTGACCGCCGCCGGGCGCAAGGTTCAGAGTCAGGCTATCGCCGGCCGTGACCGCGCGCCGCGTCGTCTCGAAGGCGTAGGGGTTGGTCCGGTAGTCGGCGCCGGGCCCGTCGCGATAGATCTGGGCCTCGTAGCGTTTGCTAGGGTCCAGGAAGTCCAGCTTCACCGACACCTCGCGCGCCTCTTCGTCGCCCACCGCGCCCAGGAACCAGTCGGCCCCGCCGCGCTGCTGACGCGCCACGACGGCGTAGTCGCCGATGCGCGACTCCAGCGTCCGGGACGTCTCCCAGTCCGTCGGCACGTCCAGGATGAACTGGAAGGCGTCAGGATGCTTGGCGTAGTTCCCGGGCAGGTCTGCGGCCATCTGCACCGGGCTGTACAGCACCACGTAGAGCGCCAGCTGGGTCGCCAGGGTCGATTGCACCCGCTCGTTGACGTCGGTCTTGCCGAACGTCAGATCGAAGACGCCCGGAGTGTAGTCCATCGGTCCCGCCAGCATCCGCGTGAAGGGCAGGATGGTGACGTGCTCGGGCGGGTTGGTCGGGCGGCCCCAGGCGTTGAACTCCTGCCCGCGCGCGCCCTCGCGCGAGATCATGTTGGGATAGGTGCGGCGAAGCCCGGTGTCCTTCACCGGTTCATGGGCGTTGATGGCGATCCGGTGGGCGGCGGCGTCCAGGGCGGCCTTCAGCTCGTGATCGACGCGGTACTGCCCGGCGAACCATTCCAACTGCGGTGAGCCGTCCGGATTGGTTCCGCGCACGATCGTGCCGCTGGGCTTCACATAGCCCGTCTTGACGACGTGGACGCCCACGCTCTCGTACAGGGCGAAGCCGGCGTCCATCTGGGCGGCGTAGTTCTCGACCGCGCCGCCGGTCTCGTGGTGACCGATAATGTTGGTCCCCTTCGACTGGGCATAGGCGGCCAGGGCCGGCAGGTCGAAGTCGGGGTAGGCTTCGGTGAAGCTGAACTTGTCGCCATTGGCCACCCAGTCGCCGTCCCAGCCCAGGTTCCAGCCCTCCACCAGCACGCCGTTGAAGCCATGCTCGGCGGCGAAGTCGATGTAGCGGCGGACATTGGCGTTTTCGGCCCCATGGGTCGGGCCCGACCCCCAGGTCGACTTGTTCAGGTGCATCTCCCACCAGACACCGACGTATTTCCCGGGCTGGAACCAGGACACATCGCCCAGCTTGTTCGGTTCGTTCAGATTCAGCTCCAGGCGCGAGTCGGCCAGCGCCGCCGGCGTCTCGCCGACCAGAACGGTGCGCCATGGCGTCGCGAACGGCCCGGTCCGTCGCACCAGCACGCCGTCCGACCAGGGCATGAGGTCGGCCTTGAACGCATTCTCGCCCGTCCGGCGCAGGTTCATGCTCGAATAGCCCGTCAGGGCCGCCTCGTGGATCGACAGATACAGGCCTTCGCCTTCCAGGGTGAACGGCGTCTCGGCCAGGGTGACGGCGTTCAGGGCGCTGCGGTGATACAGATATTCGTCCCGATCCCGCTCGCGAGCCTGATACCACCAGGCGTCGAAGTCGCCGACGACGTTGAACTGCGTCGCCTCGTCGGTGATCGCGACGGCTTGGTCCGGCGTCAGGGCGGCGAGGTCGTAGCGGAAGCCGAAGCCGTCGTCGAAGACGCGCACCACGACGTCGTAGGGCACGGCGCCCGCCGCGGCGGCGAAGGACACCCGCATCTCGTTGTGGTGATCGCGGATCAGGCGCTGTTCGCCCCAGGGCTGCTCCCAGGTCTGGTCGGCCGCGCTGCGCTCGACCCCCGCGATGCGGTCGCCCGTAGCCAGGGTGACGCCCTGCAGCGTCAGGCCGAGGGCCGAGCGGCCGATCAGGGTGCGTCCGGAGCGGGACACGTCGTAGCCGGCGCCGTCCGGCGTGGCCTGGACGCAGAAGTTCAGGGCGCCGGACGGCGAGGCGACGCATTCGCGATCGCTCGCCCATGCGGGCGCCGCCAAGGTCAGGACGAAGGCCGAGGCCATGACGGCGGACCAGGTTTTCATGAAATGCGCTCCTCCAGCGGTCTTTGATCCCGCAGTTCGGGATCGCCAGCTTGGCGTCATCGGATTTTCTGGCAGCCCCACTGTCAAGCCGTGACATCCCGCCGTTACAACTCGTGTCCCTGAAGGGGCTTCGATCCGCTCGTCTCAGCCGGTTGTCGCCTGGCGCGCCCGGACCGTCGCGGCGATCCGATCGTTGGCGATCAGGGTGGCGAGGCCGGTCAGGGCGCTGGCGATGGGGACGACCAGCAGGCCCAGGCCCAGGGGGTTGCTCAAGCCGTTGGCGGCCGCGCCGTCGCTGACGGCGCCGACGATGACCGGGGCAAGCGCCGGCCCGACGAGGCCCGAGCCGATCATCATCAGACTTGTGGCCATGGCCTGTTTTCCGGGGCCCGCGACCAGATGCGCCGCGCCGAAGGCCCAGGGCAGCAGCAGGGCGAAGGAGAACATGGTCGGCACGAACAGGGCGATGGACATCCAGGCGGCCGGTGCGAACAGGCCCGCGGCGGTCGTGACGGCCGAGATGACGAACAGCCAGCCCGGCAGGCCGATGATGCGGCCCCGGCCCGAGCGCACGGCCCGGTCGAAGCCGCGGCCGCCCAAAAGCGCGCCAACCACGCCCAGCCCGCCCTGCAGCAGTCCGAAGGACAGGCCGACCTGGCCCGCCGTCAAGCCATGGGTGCGGATCAGAAAGGGTGCGGAGAAGGCGTAGAAGGGCGCCGAGGCGAAACCGATCGTGACCGCCGCGACGAACAGCCAGCGGAAGCCCGGCGCCGACATCAGACGCAGAGCCTCTCGGGCGAAGGGCGTCCGATCGGCCTCGATGCGCGGCCGGGGCGGCGTCGGCCGGATGACCAGGGCCGCCAGCAGCAGGGCCAGGCCGCCGAGCGCGCCTGCGCCGACCAGAGCCGTGCGCCAACCCGCGGTGTCGGCCATCGCCCCGCCGGCGACGAAGCCGACCATGGTGCCGAGCGGAATGCCCATGGAGAAGAGGCCGAGCGCCAGGCCGCGCCGTTCGGGCCGGACCTGCCGCGCGATCAGCGCGTGTCCCGCCGGCATGCCGCCCGCCTCGCCAAACGCCACGCCGAACCGGGTCAGGGCCAGGACGACGAAGCTGGCCGCCAGTCCGCCCAGGGCGGTCATGACGCTCCACACCAGCAGGCAGCCCAGCAGCACCAACCGGGGGGATCCCCGGTCCGCCATCCTGGCCAGCGGGAGGGAGAAGAGGGTGTAGCAGACGGCGAAGGCGGCGCCGGTCAGGAGGCCGATCTGGGTGTCGCTGAGCCCCAGGTCGGTCTTGATCGCCTCGGCCAGGATGAAGGGCAGGATGCGGTCGATCTGGCTGATGGCGCTGATCAGCAACAGGGCCGCCAGCAGGGCCCAGAGCCTCCAGCCGGTGGCGAACGACGGCGTTGCGGAAGTCATGGCGGTCATCGGCTGGCCTCGAAACGAACGCCGGTCAGGGCCTCGGACACCTCCCAGAGGCGCCGGCAGGCGGCCTGGTCCCTGGCGGGCGCGGGGACGCGGGCCTCGGCGGGAAAGCCGCTCAGCTCGGCCCCGCCGTCCGGGCCGTAGTAGACGCCGCCTTCGGCCTGCGGCGCCGTCGCCGCGAACAGGCTGGGCAGGGCGCCCTGGGGCGCAGGCTGGAACAGGAACCAGAGCATCGCGCGCATGGCGCGTCGCACGCCGCTGGCGCCGCCCGGCGTATTGTAGAGCAATCCCGTGCGCGAGATGCCCGGATGGACGGGTATGCTGGTGACGCCCCAGCCGTTGTCGAGGCTGCGCCGTTGAAGCTCCAGCCCGAACATCAGGCACGCCAGCTTGGACTGGGCGTAGGCGGGCATGGGGCGATAATCCTTCTGCTGCAGATCCGAAAAATCGATCCGACCCCCGCGCGCCGCGATGCTCGACAGGGTCACGACCCGCGCTTGTCCCGCGTTCACCAGAAGCGGCAGCAGCAGGCCGGTCAGGGCGAAATGGGCCAGATGGTTGGTGCCGAACTGCAGCTCGAAGCCGTCCGCCGTTTCCATGCGGCGCGGGGGCGTCATCACCCCCGCATTGTTGACCAGCAGGTCCAGCACCTGCGTCTGGTCGCGCAGGCGCGCGGCCAGGGCCGAAACCGAGGCCAGGCTGCCCAGATCGACCGCCTCGAATCGAATGACGGCGTCAGGAATCTCGGTCTTGATGCGGGCGACCGCCTCGCCGCCGGTTTCGGGGTTGCGGCTGGCGACGATGACCTGGGCGCCGGCGCGCGCCAGTTCTCGGGCCGTCTCGAAGCCCAGGCCGGCCGAACCGGTCACGAGTGCGGTCCTTCCGGCTTGAGGGGGGATGTCTGCGGCGGTCCATCGGGTCATGGCGGGGCTCCGGGTCGGGGTGATCGAGGTCTCCAGCGTGACCGACCGGGCGAAAAAGCGAATGTCGGATGCCCCGCGATTCTTGCCCAAAACTCCAGGCGGCCTTGTGGACGGGGGCGCAAGCGCTTAGCGCCTCAGGGGCAGGAATGGAGGTTTCGATGACCAGCCGACTGACCGACGCCATCGCCGGAATTCTGGACCGGCAGGGGGTGGAGAACGGCGGCGTGGAGACCGTGGTCCCGGGTCTCCGGCTGATCCGGACCTATGGCTGCGTGCCGCCCCGCCACATGACCTATCGTCCGTCGCTGTGCCTGATCGCCCAGGCGGCCAAGCGGGTGATGGTCGGCGACAGCACCCTGACCTACGGTCACATGCAGTCGCTGGTGATCACCGTGGAGGTCCCGGTGCTCAGCGAGATCATCGACGCGACGCCGGAGAAGCCCTTCATCGGCGCGACCCTGGCTCTGGATCCGGACATCATCCTCGATGTGGTCACGCGCATGGACAAGGCCGCGCGCCCCGCCGGGCCGGCGGGTCTCGGCCTCGTCGTCGAGGACGTGGACGAGCGGATCGCCGCGGCCATGATCCGCCTGATCGAACTGGTCGAGCAGCCCGAAGCGGTCGAGATTCTCTATCCCGGCGTCATGCGCGAGATCGCCTACTGGCTGATGACCGGCCGGGCCGCGGCCAACGTCGCCCGCATGGTCCTGCCCAAGGGACCGCCCCAGCGCATCGCGGTCGCCATCCACCACCTGCGCGACCACTTCGACGCTCCGCTCAGCGTGGCCGAACTGGCGGACCTGGCGGGCATGAGCCCTTCCGCCTTCCATCAGCATTTCAAGGCTCTGACCTCGATGTCGCCGCTGCAGTACCAGAAGCACCTGCGCCTGCTCGACGCCCGGCGGCGCATGCTGACCGAGGGTGAACGCGCCGGCTCGGCGGCCTTTTCGGTCGGCTATGAAAGCGTGTCCCAGTTCAGCCGCGAATACGCCCGCATGTTCGGCGATCCGCCTCACCGCGAGACGAAGCGCGCGAAGCTGCGTCTGTCCGGTAGCCTGGGCGGATCGGTCATGGCCGCGGAGGCCATCTAGACGGATACCGCCGTCCATCCGATGCGCTTTCTCCTCAGAGCACCGCCGCCTGAGGGCCCAGGGCGCGCAGGCGCGCCAGATCCCGTCCCGGCGGCTGGCCGAACTGGCGGCTGTACTCGCGGCTGAACTGGCTGGGGCTGTCATAGCCGACCGAAAAGCCGACCCCGGCGATGTCGCGGCCGTCGGCCAGCAGACGGTTGCGGGCCTCCTGCAGTCGGACCTGCTTCTGATACTGCAGCGGGCTCATGGAGGTCACGGCCTTGAAGTGCCGATGGAGCGAGGTCTCGCTCATCCCCGCCAGCTCGGCCAGTTGATCGATCCGCACAGGTTCGGCATAGCGTTCGCGCAGATGGGCGATGACCCGCTGGATGCGCCCCAGCCGTCCGTCCTTCATGCCGATCTGGCGAACCATGGCGCCGTGCTCGCCCGCCAGCAGCCGCCAGACGATCTCGCGCCGGATCATCGGGGCCAGCACCGGCGCGTCGCCCGGTCGGTCCAGAAGCGCCACCAGCCGCCCGACGGCGTCCAGCAGGCCGTCGTCCATGCGGCTGACCTTCAGGGCGCGCCCCGGCGCCTCGTCGCTCTCGATCTCGCCCGCCTCACGCATCAGCTCGGCGATCACGGCTGGGTCCAGAGCCACGCCCAAGGCGGCGTAGGGGGCCTCCAGCACCTCCCCGCTGACCGGCAGATCGGCCGACACCACCAGATAGTCGCCCGCCCGATAGGCGTAGCTCTGGGCGCCGAGCGTCGTCCGCTTCGCGCCCTGGAGGATCACGCACAGCATAGGCTCATAGACGATCTGCTGCGCCGGGGCGGCGGTCGAGGCCGTGATCAGCATGGCGTCCGGCCCGCCGATGATCAGGGCGTCGTCGCCGGCGTGGCGGCGGATGATGCCAGCGAGTTCGTGCAAGCGCTCCATGAACTTACTCAACGCCACTCTCGGCAGCCGGACAAGCTGTGGCGTCTTGATTGACGGGATCGTGCAAGAGACTGGCGCGATCGGACTACGGCGCCCAGGCGATCCGGGCGCATCAAGGCGGCCTCAACAGAGGAGACCGTCCCATGTCCACCCCCCGCACCTGGTTCATCACCGGCGCTACACGCGGCCTCGGGGTCGCGATCGCCAACGCCGCCCTCGCCGCCGGAGACCGCGTCGTCGTCACCGGTCGTCGCCGCGACGCCCTGGTCGCCCACTTCGGCGAGGATTCCGACCGCGTCCTGTCGCTGGCGCTGGATGTCGCCGACCTGACCGCGGCCCAGCCCGCGGTCGATGCGGCCGTCGCCCGCTTCGGCCGGATCGACGTGCTGGTGAACAACGCCGGCTACGGCAATCTGTCGCTCTTCGAGGAATCGACGGCCGAAGAGACCCGGGCGCAGTACGACACCAATGTCTTCGGCCTGATGGCCGTCACCCGCGCCGTCCTGCCGTCCATGCGCGCCCAGCGTTCGGGCCGCATCTTCAACATCGCCTCTGTCGGCGGCATCGTGGGCGGCGAGAGCGGCACGCTGTACTGCGCGTCCAAGTTCGCGGTCGAGGGATTCACCGAGTCCCTGGCCCAGGAGGTCGCTCGCTTCGGCATCCAGGCGACCATCGTCGAACCGGGCTTCTTCCGCACGGATTTCCTGGAGCCGACCTCGGTCCGTCACGGCGCCCAGCCCATCGCCGACTACGCCGAGGCGGCCGAAGCGCTGAAGGCCTTCTACGACGGCCGCAGCCGCAACCAGGCGGGCGACCCCGCCCGTCTGGGGCAGGCCCTGGTGACCTTGGCGAACGCGGCCCAGCAGCCTGTCCGCTGGGCCGCGGGTTCCGACGCCCTCCGCCTGATCCAGGGCAAGATCGACAGCCTCCAAGCTGAACTCGACGCCTGGCGCGACCTGACGATCTCCACCGACGGCGACTTCGAGTTCCGTCCGGAGAACGCCGCCGGCGCCTGGGCCTGACGAGCGAAGGCGAGCGTCCTCTTTTCGTGCGGGGGCGCTCGCCGGCCGTGACAGTGGAGAGGCTCCACGATGGCGGCGGTGTTGTCACCGTGCAGGCTTGCCGCCACCATGGCCCGACCATCCGCCGAGACTTCGCCCATGCCCAAGATCGCACCCGCCGATCAAACTGACCTGACCGATCCCCCGAGCACCGAACCGGCCACGCACACGGTGCTTTCGACCTTGCGGGAACGGATCCTGACCGGGCAGATCGCCCCGGGCGCTCGGCTGCGCGCGGAAGCCCTGGCGACGGAGATGAACGTCTCCCGCACGCCCATCCGCAGCGCTCTGGCGGTGCTGTCGGCCGAGGGCGTCGTTCAGTACAGCGTCAACCGCGGATACATGGTTCGGTCCGTGACCGTGGGCGACATCCTCGCCTCCATCGAGGTTCGGGCAACCCTTGAAGGAACCGCCGCCCGGCTGTCGGTCGAGTACGGCTGGGAGCCCTCGGAGCTCGACCTGGTCGCCGACTGCATCGCCAAGGGGCGCGCCATCCTTGATCGCGGCGCATGGTCGGCCGCGATCGAGGCCGAGTGGTACGAGTTGAACTGGACGATCCATCGCGCGATCAACATCGCCGCGCGCAATCCGGTCCTGCGCAACGCCATGCGGATGACCATCCTGGCGCCGGTGACCGGGGACGTCATCCGAACCTCGCCCGTCGTGGCCGCCCAGGTCCCGCAGAGATTCCGGCAGATTCCGTCGTCTCCCCCCGAGCATGTCCAGCGATCGCAGGACGAGCACGAAGCCATCCTCGCGGCTATACGCGCCGACGACCCAAGCGAGGCCGAACGCCTCATGACCGCCCATGTCAGGGCGACCAAGGCCAGGGTTCATGCGCTGGCGACGCTCAGGTGAGGGGGCATACTGGATGCTCGCATCCAATCGTGCTCGACTTTGCATCCAATCTGTTGACGTCTCGTATCCAGTCTGAATAACCTCCCGTACCGACCGGTCTGACCGGCGGATAAAAACACGACCCAGGGAGGGCGACATGGATTTCAACAGCCGCAGGGCGCTGGCGACCGGCGTCGCCCTGACCGCCCTCATGACCGCCGGCTCGGCATGGGCGCAGGTCGCGCCGCCTCCGCCGCCGGCCGCCCAGCCGTCGCAGGTGGACGAGATCATCGTCACCGCCCAGAGACGCAATCAACGTCTGCAGGACGTGCCGGTCACCGTGACGGCGTTCGGGGCTGAGGAACTGGAGCAGGCGCGCATCAAGGACGTCGACGACGTCGCCACGCGGACGCCGGGTCTGCAGTTCGACGCCTTCCCGGCCTCGCAGCCGCGCATCGCGATCCGGGGCATCGGGTCGACCGACCGCGGCGCGGCGGGCGATCCGAGTGCGGCTGTCTTCCTGGATGAAATCTACCTCGGCCGTCCGGCCATGGTGGCCTTCGACGCCTTCGACATCGAGCGGATCGAGGTGCTGAAGGGGCCGCAGGGCACCCTCTACGGACGCAACGTCGTGGGCGGCGCGATCAATGTGGTGACCCAACGGCCCGACCTGGACGCCTTCGGCGCATCGACCGAGACCACAATCGGCAACTACGGCCGGCTTGAAGGCGCGGCGGTGGTCAACGCGCCCTTCGCGGAAGGCAAGGCGGCCGTGCGGGCCAGCGGCAGCTGGCGCACGCACGACGGCTACACCGACAACAGCTTCACGGGCGGCAAGGTCGACGACCAGGACACCTTGAGCGGCCGAATCCAGGTCGCCGCCGAGCCGACCGACACGGTGCGCCTGGCCTTCACCATCGACGGCACACGGGATCGGGCGGCCGGACCCGCCAACCGGGTGCTGGACCTGGACGAAAGCGATCCGCTGTCGATGTTCTGGACCCCCAATCCGGACCGCGACAGCTTCGCGGGTTCGACCGACGGCTATCAGAACCGCGACACCTGGGGCCTGCGGGCCGAGGCCCAGTTCGATCTGTCCTTCGCCACCCTGACCTATCTGGGCGGTTACCGGAACCTGGACTACGGCACCGCCTATGATTTCGACGGCGGCAATCCGACGACCAACTTCATCCAGATCTCTGGCGGCAACGACGAGCAGAGCGACACGTCCAGCCACGAACTTCGACTGTCGTCGCTGCCCGGCAGCCCCATCCAGTGGGTGGCCGGCGTCTATAACTACAACAGCGATGTCCATCGCCTGGACACCCTGATCCTCGATCTGGGCGGGGAGGGGACCGAGACCTACACGCAGGACGCCGAACTCACGAGCTATGCGGTGTTTGGGGACGTGACCGTGCCGATCGGCGAGCGCCTCTCGCTGATCGGCGGCCTGCGCTATTCGGAGGACCAGAAGGATTACCGGATATCCAACACCGCCGGAGACTCGGTCTTCCGGGGCGAGGAGTTGTTCGACGTCTCGGCCTCGGCGACCTTCGACGCCCTGACCTGGCGGCTCGGGGCGGACTACAAGCTGGCCGACAACCATCTGCTCTATGGGATGGTGTCGCGGGGCTTCAAGAGCGGCGGCTTCCAGGACCTGCCC